>Ga0315912_10000236_pt1 | contig 117951 bp, 103 predicted proteins | sample VfabasoilMG_FD_204469 | JGI IMG/M metagenome (GOLD analysis project Ga0315912, IMG submission 204469) | Garden soil microbial communities collected in Santa Monica, California, United States - V. faba soil | ecosystem: Environmental > Terrestrial > Soil > Garden | place: USA: California... | reverse complement strand
GTGGCTTCGCCACGCGCGCTGCTTCGCAGCGCAGCTCTAGCTCTGTTTCTGGGGGCGTTCCCGCCCCCGCACCGGCAGGTATGCCGGTGCGCCCCCTCACCCGCTTCGCGGGTGGCTAGAGCTCCGATCCAGTTCGGCCGAATTGCGAGACACGCTCTAGTGGGCCTGGGCCTGGGCCCGAGCGCGGCGATCCGCCGCCGCGAGCAGTTCGTCGACCCAGGCCACGTCGCCTGGGCGCTTGCTCGCGTAGTCAGCGAGTGCCGCCTCCAACGAAGGGCCACGCGCCTCTGGGCTTTCGCGCGTGAGCTCCACCCCGACCCCGCGCGGTTCCAGTCCGGTCAGGGCGGCGTCGATGACGAAAGCACCGAACTCCTGGTTGAAGTGCGCAGGTTCGCGGAACCAGCGGAACCCGGGCTGGTCGTCGGCGGCCGGAACGGGCTCCCCGGTGAGCTCGTTGATGCGCGCAAAGTCCCACACTCTGGGGTTTTGATGGGCGACGGCAATCCGCGCCACCTCTGACTTGATGCGCTCGAACTCCGGCACGAGGCCGAGCCGCCCGTAGATCGCGAGTACGGTGGCGTGGACCGGCGAAAACACGAAGCTCAGGCGCACGCCCTCGTGCTCTGCGAGGTCCGCGGCCTTCTCGAGCCCGGAAAAGTAGGACGGCTCGGGCTCGTAGCGTTTGAGCCCGGTGTACGTCCAGGTCAGCACGCTCCCTGCCACGGTGCGCGACAGCACGGGCGCAGGCCGGTGGAAAAATCCTCGGTCGTCGGCGAAACCGGGTTCGATCGGCCTCACCATGTCCCACGCCGCGACCAAGCCGTCGTAGCCGAGCAACTGCTCGAGGGCGTTGTCCAACGGCCGCTTCTCGGTGCCGAAACGCGACTTCTTGAAGGCGTCGCTGATGACGCAGTACTTCTGGAAAATGTCGAGCTCCAGGAAGAGCACGACGTGTTTCGGGCGACGACGAATGACGTGCGACAGCACCGGCAGGAGCTCGCACATGTTCGTCTGCATCAGGCCGAGGTTGAAAATGCGCCCGGCCCGAGCTTCCGAGGACCTGCCGATGCCGGCGCCGGCGCGCGAGCTCCCAACGAGAACCACGTCCCAGTTCCCGCGATCGAAGAGCTCGGCCTTTGCCTGGCGGGATTCGTTCGACCGGTGTAGCCCGAGCTGACTTTCGTCGATCAGTCCGAAGAACTGATGTGGGTCGAAGACGAGGTGCACCAGGGCATCGAGCGCGCCGACGACGGCCACGAGGGCGATGAACCAGCGGACGTAGCGCGACGGATCCATCTAGAACTGGTAGTAGATGAACTCGGAGGGGCGCGACAGCTGCGCCACTGCCAAGACTCCGAGCGCGAACAAGGCGAGGCACCACGCCAGCGTCGGCCGCCAGCGGAGGAAGCCGAGGACACCCGGCCGTTCGTCGCGAGCGACCGCGCGCGCACCAGCAATCGCGTCCCGCTGCTCGTCACGCACGATTTGTTGCGTGTTCGGCGCCCAGAAAGCGACGGCGCCGAGCGCGATGATCCACGGCAGAACCTCGCGCTTGGCGAGCAGCGCGTGCCCAGCCTGCTCACCGAGGCCGACCATCCCGGCGAGCACGCGCCCTGCCGACTCGAAGCTCGACGCACGGAAGAAGACCCAAGCAACGACCACTGCCAGGAAAGTCAGCGCACGCGCGCCCGCGCGATACCAGAGCGCCGTCGCGTCGAGACGCGCGGGGCGCAGCGCCAGCCAGGCGTGATGGCAACAGAGGTACGCTCCGTGCAGAAACCCCCAGAACGCGAAGGTCCACCCGGCCCCATGCCACAACCCGCCGAGGAGCATCGTGAGCATGAGATTCGCGTAGCGGCGCCGAGCACCCTGCCGATTGCCCCCGAGCGGGATGTACAGGTAGTCCCTGAGGAAGCGGCTGAGCGTCATGTGCCAGCGGCGCCAGAACTCCGTGATGTTTCCGGATTTGTAGGGTGATTCGAAATTCAGCGGCAGGACGATGCCGAACATCCGCGCAATCCCGATCGCCATGTCCGAGTATCCGGAAAAATCGAAGTAGATCTGCATCGAGTAGGCGAGGGCGCCGAGCCACGCGTCGCTCGGGCCGAGCGCCACGCCTTTGTCGGCGGCGGCAAAGACAGGGATCGCGAAGTGCGAAACCGGGTCGGCGAGCAAAAGCTTCTTCGCGAGCCCGATCACGAAAATGGCCGATCCGATGGCGATGCGATCGGGGGAGTAGCCCGCTCTGCCCTTCGCGAACTGGGGCATCATTTCCTTGTGGTGAACGAGCGGACCCGCAATGAGGTGCGGAAAGAAAGCCACGAACAGCACGTAGATCAGGAAATCGGTCTCGACGTGACCATCGCGGTACGCGTCAACGACGTAGGCGATCTGCTGAAACGTGAAAAAAGAAATCGCGAGCGGCAGAACGATGTCGAGCACGGGTGCCTGGATGCCGAGCAGGCCAGACACCGTGTGGACGAAGAAGTTGGCGTACTTGAAATAGCCGAGCAACCCGAGGTTCGCCGCGACCCCGATCGCCGTCAGCGCCTTCGCGTGGCGTCGGTCGCCGGCCGCGACGATCCGCTGCGCCAAGAGGAAGTTGAACACGATCGACACGCCGAGCAGGCCGACCACCCAGACTTTCCACCACGCGTGATAGACGAGGGATGCGAGCGTGAGCCAGACGATCGTCGCTCGGTGCGAAAGGTAGTGAGCGATGAGGAGCCACCCCACGAGCACCAGCGGAAGGAAGAAGAACAGGAAGGAGTAGCTGCTGAAGACCATGCCGAGCGCGCGACGGTGAGCCTGGGCGCGAGGCCACCGTTCTACCCCAGCGCCGCGAGTTGAGCGCCGCCTAAAACGCCACTCGCCCGCAGAGGTCCGCCGACGCCGCCGGCGTACGGCGCAAGATTTCGAACGTCCCCACCCGCTCGACGAGCTCGAAACCGGATCCGAGGGCTGCTTCGAAGCGCCGCTTGTCCGGTGGATCGGCTTCGTCCATCGCCGGAAAGAAGGTCTGGAGCGATTTCGGGTCGGTCCACAGGCGGTCGACGACGACCCACGTCGCGTCGCGCATCATCGAGTGGCACGCCTCGACGTATTCGGCAGACATGGTGTAGCCGGGCATGAAGATGTCGTGCCTCGCCGCGTGGCGGCAGCCGGTTAGAAATGCGAGCATCGGCATGTACGGGTAGAAGAAGCACACGGCACCGGGCGGCGCCGCGGCGATTCGACGCAGGGCCGCACGCTCGCCGTCCGCTTCGGCACGCAGCACGACGCTGCCGCGAGGCGTGGGCTCGCTCGGCAGCCGCAGCACCCCGAGCGCGGCGCGCGCGTACACCGCGGCCGGCAACAGTGAGCATGCCGCGGCGAGCGCCAGCGCAGCGAGCGCGTAGCGGCGTGGTGCCGAGACGAGCAGGCGCGCGACACAATCCGCGAGAAGCGGGCACACGAGGGGCACCGCGAAGGCGATGTGAGTAGCGTCCGGGCGCGGGAAGCAGCCGCCGAAGCCGGCGAGCGCGAACGACGCACAGGCGACGAGCTTCTCATCGCGGAGCGACGCGCGCCATCCGCCGCGAGCGCAGGTGAGCACGAGCAGCGCGCCGGCGAGCGGGAACAGCCAAACGAGGGGGAAGTTCTGAAAGCCCGCGTCGGTTCCCCACGCGACGTACTGGATCCGCGCGTACCGGCTCGCCGTCCGCAGGAAGACCGAACCCAGGGCGGCACCGAGGGCTCCGGTGGCGGCCAGCACCGCGACGGCCAGGAGCGGGAACACGGTGGCTCCGAGCAACAGGCGCGCCACGGGGCCGCGACCGCGACGCGCAAGGCTCGCCGCCGCGGCGAGCACCGCGAACGCACCACGCGTCGTCGTCGTCGTGACGGCGCACCCCGCCATAACCCCCGCCCAAAATGGGGCCGCCATGCCGGTGCGCGGACGCTCCAGCGCTCGGAGCACGAACCAAAGGCTCACGAGCGAGTAGAACGTCGTGAGGTAGTGGTGGTTGAGCTGCGTCCAGTAGCGCTGTGACATGTACGTCCAGCCGATGGCGATCGCAGCGGACAGCAAGCCCCTGCGCGACGCCCTCAGGCACGCGAGGTACGTGAAGCAGGCGATCCCGGCGATGAAGAGGACCCCGAGCGCGCGGGACGAGCCGTGCGTCTGCCCCACCACGCTGAGCCACGCAGCGGTGAGGAAGAAGCCGCCGGGAGGCAGGAACTCGAAGAAGTCCAGGTAGAGCTTCTCGCCGCGGAGGAGTCGGTCGGCGCCGTGCAGGAGGACGCCCTCGTCACCCATCCAGATAGCGTAGCGATAGAACGGGAGACACAACGCCACCGCGACGAGGGCGACGAGTAGGGGCGCCGTAATTTTACTCCGGACGAAGAGCGCGGCGGACGTCATCGAAACTCCAAGCAGCGCGCAACGCGGTCCCGGATCGGGGCGGAGGCTACCACGGGCTGATCGCCGAAGCGCTCGCCCGCGCAGAGCCCGGCACGCTCTTCCCAGGACGGCGACAGGATCTCGGCTGGTCCACCACCGGGGACGGCGACCTCGTCCGCCGCGCCGATGGCAAGAAGCTCCCCGGCGATACGGCGAAGCTCGTCTTCCCCAAGGAACACCTCCTCGCGATCGTCCGCTCCGTAGACGACGGTTTCCCTCGATACCGACGGATCGCCGCTCGGGTCCGGCAGCGCGCAAGAACCCGAGACGGTGAGGACGAAAACCGAAAGAACTGCCCGCCGCATCGAACCCCGCAATCTTCCCTCGGCTATCCCGCGAAGCATGAGGGCGCAAGGGCACGTCCCCCATCTGAATTGCGGAAGCCGCTTGACGGACCGGCGGCCGGGGAGGATGGATGAGGGGTGAAGACCTCCGCGACGAAGGCGGGCGCGGGGCGTGCTGCGCGCCCGCCCGATACCGCGCGGCTGCGCACCGATCTGGACGACTTCATGTCCCGGCGGGGCCTTCGCTCCACCGGACAGCGGCGCCTGATCATCGACACGCTGTTCAACGTCCACGAGCACGTCACCATCGACGGCCTGCTCGAACAGGTGCGCGCCGTCGATCCGCGCATCGGCTACGCCACCGTGTACCGCACGCTGAAGCTCTTGACCGAGAGCGGCGTCGCGCAAGAGCACCATTTCGGCGACGGCCACACCCGTTACGAGCTTTCTGATTCGGACGCTCACCACGATCATCTGATCTGTGTCGAGTGCGGCACGATCACCGAGTTCGAGGAGCCCGCCGTCGAAGAGCTCCAGGATCGCATCGCCAAACGCTACGGCTTCGAAATCCGCGAACACAAGCACGAGCTCTACGGCGTGTGCGCGGACTGTCAGCGCAAGGTCGGGCGGCGGCGCTAGCTCCGTGGTACCCTGCTCCGGTGTCGACGGGGCTGTCTTCGCTTCAGCCGGGCTCAGAGTTCGCCGGCCGTTACCAAGTAGTGCGTTGCCTGGCGGCGGGCGGCATGGGCTCCGTCTACGAGGTCATTCACGTCGAGACCGAGCGGCGCCGGGCACTGAAGGTGATGCTGCCTGACCTTGCCACCAACCCGTCACTCCGTAGTCGCTTCAAGCGCGAGGCCAAGATCACGGCCAACGTCGGTAGCGAGTTCATCGTGGAGGTGTTCGACGCCGGCATCGACGCGGCAACGTCGATGCCATTTTTGGTGATGGAATTGCTCGAGGGGGAGGAGCTCGGCAAGCGGATCGAGAGGGCGGGAGCGCTGCCCGCCGAGGAGGCGATGACGCTCGTGCGGCAGGTCGCGAGCGCGCTCGAAAAGACGCACGCAGCCGGCATCGTGCATCGAGATCTCAAACCCGAAAACCTCTTTCTCACGAGCCGGGATGACGGCTCGCTCAGAACCAAGATTTTGGATTTCGGGATCTCGAAGCTGCTCAAGGACGGCTCGAGCGCTGCAGTGACCAAGACCGTGGGGACGCCGCTCTACATGGCGCCCGAGCAGATGGCGGAAGAGCCGATCAGCGGGGCGACCGACCTCTACTCGCTGTCGCTCATCGTGTACGCCCTGCTCACGGGCACCACGTACTGGCAGGAGGAAGCGGATCGAGCGTCGAGCCTGCTGGCATTCGCCGTGCTCACCAAGGACGGTCCGCAGGAGGACGCTTCGGTGCGTGCCGCTCGCCACGGTGCCAAGCTACCGCCGGGCTTCGACGCCTGGTTTCGACGCGCCACGGCAAGGGACCCGGCAGTGCGCTTCGCGCGGGCAAGCGAGCTTGCGGCCGGGCTCGCCGAGGTGCTCGGGTTGCCTCATTCGATGCCCCTGAGCCAGCGGCCGTCGGTGCCTTCGGTCGAGCCGTTCACGAGCACGAAGGTACACTCGACGTCGGCGACGGGCGAGCCGTGGATCACGCCGCTGGTCTCGCCTCGGTCTCGCCAGCGTCTGCTCATCGCAGGCGGCGTGCTCGCCCTCATCGGAATCGGTTGGGTCGCGTACGGTTCGCTCCTTCACGGGAACGGGAGAGACAACGACCGCTCGGCCACCGCAACGACCCCACCCACGGCCGACACCGTCGCTGCGAATATCCCCCCGCCACCGCTGGGCGAGCCGACCCCCGTCGTCACGCCACTCGTCACACCGATGAACGCTGCCGCGTTGCCGCCGGCCTCCGTCGAGGGGAGCGCTCGCAACAAGGCGCCGCACGCGAAGTCAGCGCCCGAACCGCCGAAAATCCCGGCAGGCGAGGCAGCCCCGGGCCCGAAGCTCAAATACACCCGCGATTGAGCGGGGAGCCGCGAGATCGAAGCCAACTGCGAGATATGCTCTAGGGCGCTCTCGCGCAACGCACGCCGGTGCCTCCGGTGCGACTCGTGGGGACGTCGAAGTTGCGGAAGGCGACCGGCAAGTATGAAGCGTCGAGGTACCAGTCTCCGCCGCGCATCGCCCGATTCGTGCCGGTGTCCGTTTTCGCGTAGTCGGCGGACGGCGTGCTCGGGTAAGCGCCGTACCAGTCGAGCGTCCACTCCCACATCGAGCCCGTGAGGTCTCGATGGTCGAATAGCCCCTCGCCGTCGGCCTTCGAGCCCACGGGGAGGATGTCGGTCATCTCGCAGGCGGTGTTGCCGTCGCCCAGGCAGTAGTAGACCGCGCGCGAACCGTCCGAGTTGTCCGGAACCGGAGCATCACCCCACGCGTAGAGTCGGTCTTCCGCGCCTCCCGCCGCGGCGTACTCCCATTCGGACTCGGTCGGCAGCCGCCCACCGTCCCAGATGCAGAACGCGGCCGCGACGTACCAGCTGAGGCAGTTCATCGGCAACGTGTCGTTCGTCGTCTCGGACCAGGTCGGATACAGGGTCCCGCAGGAAACACCGCTCGAGCCCGCGAGCTGCGAGGCGCTGGAAGGCAGCGAGGCGCTCCACGCGGCCTGCCAGCCGCTTCCAGCAATGGTGGGGTGCGCGCCCGATCCGATGGTCGGGTGGCCGACGCGCCACTCCGTGTACTCGTACCAGAAGCGCCGGAAGCGAGCGACGGTGACCTCGTACCTGTCGAGGCGAAAACTCGAGACCGTCGACTCGAAAGCCGCCGGATCGCCCTGCGCGAAGGTACCGCCGGTAACGAGCAGACTCTCGCAGCAGTCTCCGCCTTGGCACTCCGTTCCGGTCATGCCCGCGCACGAGCCCGGCGTGCAGATCGTCGGCTCTTCCGTGTTGCAGCGCCAGCCGCGCTCCAGCGTGCAGCTCGCACTGCACCCGTCCCCGGACTCGTCGTCGTTGTCGTCGCAGTCCTCGACGCCGTCGAGCTCGCCGTTGCCGCAATCCTTCGTGCAAACGGACGGCTCGCCGTCGCAGGTCCATCCGACCTCGACCTCGCACGAGCTGTCGCAGCCGTCGCCGCCCGACCGATCGTCGTCGTCGCAGATTTCGTTGCCCTCCACCACGCCGTCACCGCAGGAAGCGCCACCGCCACTTCCCGCCGTCCCGCCTCGGGTGCCGCCCGAGGCGCCACCGACTCCACCACCCGTGCCACCACCCGAGGTGCCACCCGCTCCGCCACCCAAAGTGCCTCCGGCACCTCCCGAAGTGCCACCCGCGCCTCCCAACGTGCCACCGGCACCGCCGGCGCCGCCGCGACCGCCACCGACGCTGCCGCCATCTCCGCCCTCGGTGCCACCGCCGCCTGTGTCCCCCTCGCCGAGCCCCGCCTGCCCTCCAGCCCCTCCCGTGCCGTTCCCCCCTCGCCCGGCGCCGGCAAGGTAGTAGCCGTCATCGAGACCAACGATCCGCGCGCAGCCGGTGGCGATCGAAAGCCACCCTAGTGCCCTGAGGGTCGGGCGAGCGACGGTCATCCTCATCCCATGTTCTCCGCGTCGACGGTACGAGAGTCTCATGTGTCGAACAAGGGTGATCATTGCACTCGTCGCGCCCCGCCCTGTAGGCTCGTCGCGTGCGCCCGGTTTGGATCGCTCGACTCGCGCCGCTCGGGTTTTGTTTCGTGACCCTGCCGGCGTTCGGCCAAGACGTGGCGACCGCCGTGGCGCTCTTCGATCGCGGCGTCGCCGAGATGGAAGTCGAAAACTACGCGGCCGGGTGCCCGGCGATCGCGGAGAGTCTGCGCCTCGACCCGCGGCCGGGCACCCTGTTCACGCTTGCCGAATGCGAGGGCAAGTGGGGCAAGGTGGCGAGCGCGGCGGCGCACTACGGGGACTACATCGGGCTGGTTTCGCGACTCCCTTCCGATCAACAAGCCCGGCATCAGGAACGCGTCCGCATGGCGGAATCGGCGCTCGCGCGCATCCAACCGACGGTGCCGACGCTGACCCTGGTTCTCCCGCCCGAAGCTCCAGAAGGAACCGTCGTCACGCGTGACGGCTTGCCGCTCCAAGGCGCGTCCCTCGGCCTTCCGCTTCCGGTCGACCCAGGGGAACACGTCATCGTCACCCGTGCACCGGGAGGACCCGACAAGGAGACGCGGGTGAACGTGGTGCTCGGCGAAGGACAGCGCCTGACACTCGAGGTCCTGCCCGCGGCGCCGGTTGCCGCGGTGCCGCCGCCCGCGCCGCCACCGGAGAACAAGCCGACCGCGCAGCCCACCGCGCAGCCAGCCCCGAAACCGGCGTCGTCGCGGGCCGACCTACGCCCGTGGGCTTACATGGCCGGTGGTGTCGGTGCCGCGAGTTTGGTCGCCGGCTCGGTCGCGGGATTGGTCGTGATGAGCAGCAAGAAGACGGTCGACGACCAGTGCGCGGGCAAGGCCTGCAGCCCCGAGGGGCTCGCCGCTGCAGAGACCGGGAAGAACGTCGCCGTGGTGGCCAACGTCGCGTTCGGCATCTCCGCCGTCGCACTCGGTGCTGCCGTGGCGCTGTTCCTGCTCTCGCCGAGCGACGAGAAATCGGAAGCTGCGACCGTGACTCCGCTCCTGGGCGCCGATCGTCACGGTGGTTTCGCCGGCCTCAGCGGGCGATTCTGACGAGATGCGCTCTAGCCGCTGACGACGATCGTCCGCGTGTCGGTGACGACGATGTCGCACCGCACGTCGTGCTCGAGCGCGGGGACCTCTGCCACCAGCTGAAAGTCGTAGGCAACGGCGATCGCTTTCGCCGGCGGAAGAAAATCCGGCAAGAGCGCGTCGTAAAACCCCATGCCGTATCCGATACGGTGGCCGTTCGCGCCGACGGCAAGCGCCGGCACGATCACCACGTCGACGTCACCGCGCGCTGCAGCGGGGGCATCCGGCGGCGGTTCGGCGAAGCGCTGGCCACGAACGGCGAGGTCCGATGGCGCGCGCGTGAGACGGAGATCGGTCGAGAGCTTTCCGCCGTCCCCGGCCGTGACGGCCGGGTAGTAGAGGCTCCGTCCGGCGTCGCGCAGCGCCTGGTCGAGGGCCCGGAGGTCGACCTCGTGCCGTTCGGCCAGGGGCCAAAACAAAGCCACTGACCGCGCCTGAGTGACCTCCGAAAGCGCCTGAAGCCGAGCGACGATGCGGGCGTTTCGGTCGGCCAGGGCGGCAGCCGGGTGCGCCGTGCGCACGGCGCGCATGCGCTGCCGAATCGCCACCTTCGCGCGCTCGACGAGTTCTCGCGTGAGCTCTGGAGCGAGGACCATGCCGAGGCATACCCCGCTTTTTCATGCCCCGCGAGGATTGTGACTTTCGAGACGCGGCATTAGGTTCGGTGCGTGCGCGTGCTCGCCGTCGTGCCTGCCTACCGCGCCGAAAAAACCGTCGGTCGCGTGGTTCGTGATCTCGAGGCCGCGCTCGGCGTCGAGTCGCGGCCGATCATCGTCGTCGACGACGGTTCCGACGACGCGACCGGCGCCGAAGCGGAGCGCGCCGGCGCAGTCGTCCTCCGGCACGAGACGAACCGCGGCAAGGGCGCCGCGCTCAGGACGGGCTTCGCACGCGCTCTCGCCGAAGGCGCCGGCGCGGCCGTCACGGTCGACGCCGACGGACAACACCTGGCGAGCGAGGCCGCTCGGATCGCCCGAGACGAGTCACCCCGCGAGGCCATCGTGCTCGGCGTGCGTGACCTCGCGCGCGATGGAGCGCCGGCGGCGAACCGCTTCTCGAACGCCGTCTCGAACCTCTTCCTGTCCTGGTTCGGCGCGCGTCCGCTAAGGGACACCCAGTGCGGCCTCCGGCGCTACCCACTGCCCGAAGCGCTCGAACTCGGAGCGCGAGCGGACGGCTACGCGTTCGAGTCGGAGCTCGTTCTCCGCGCCGCCCGTCGGGGCCGGCCGATCGTCGAACGGCCGATCCGCGTCCTCTATCCGCGCGGTGCCGAGCGCGTGACGCACTTTCATTCGGTGTTCGATCCCGCGCGGATCATCGTTCGTGTGGTCGCGACCGTGCTCACCGTCCCGCACGCGAGTCGCTGGCGAAGGGCGCTCGGGGCAGCGATCGTGCTGGCGCTCGGCGTTCTGTTGCTGCTGGGTGCGCTGCACGTCGCGGCCGGGCCCGTGTCGAGCCTCACCCTCCCCCCCGTGGTCACGCCGGCGGGCACGGTCGAAGGGGCCGTTCCCGGCCTCCGCCGCTTCGGCGCGTCGTACGTGCTCGAGCGCGGCACGATCCGTGAGGTCGGCCTCCGCGGCAGCCCCGAGGCGATCGGGTACGCCCATTCGCGGCTCCTCTACGACCAGATGGTCAAAAACGAAGGCGAGCTTCTGGCCCAATTCGAAGAGGCCGTCCCGAGCCGGCTCGCGCGCGCTCTCCTGGTTGACCTCGCGCGCTACCGCTACCGCGCGATCGATCGCGGCATGTCGAGCGACCGGCTGCGCGAGATCGCGGCCGGCGCCCTCGGTTTTTCACCCGATCCCTATGCCTCCGTCTTGCCCACGTACCAGCGCTTCGTCTACCTGAATGCGCTCTACGATATCTCGCTGTCGTTCGAGGCCTCGCCGCTCGTCGGCTGCACCAGTGTCCTGTTCCACGGCGAAGCTCGGCCCGAGGGCGGCGTGATCCTCGGGCGGAACTTCGACATGGAGGCAGGCGACGTCTTCGATCGCGAGAAGGCGGTCTTCTTCGTGCAGGGGCTCGGCCTGATCCCCTTCGCGTCCGTCGCGTGGCCCGGGCTCGCGGGCGTCGTCAGCGGCATGAACGCGGAAGGTGTGGCCGTCGTGGTCCACGGCGCACGCGCCGGTGAACCCCGCCCGTCGGGTGAACCCGTGGTCCACGCGCTGCGCCGGGTGCTCGAGCGGGCGCGCACCACGGCGGACGCGGTACGGCTCCTCGCTGAGCGCGACCCGATGGTGAGCCATCTCGTGATCGTGGCGGACGCGCGCGGAGACGCCCGGGTCGTCGAACGGGTACCCGGAGCGGCACCGGTCGCGCGATCACTCGCCGAGCGCGCGGCGGTGACCAACCACTTCGAGGGGGCGGCGCGCACCGACCCGCGCAACCTGACGGTGGTGGCCGAGTCGAGCACGAGCGCGCGGCGAGCCCGCGCGGATGAGCTCGTCCGGCGCGTGCGCGCCCCAGCCGATGCCGCGCAAACGCTGGCGATCCTTCGCGACAAGCTAGGACCGGGTGATCGGGAACTCGCACCCGGCGACCGCCGCCGCATCGACGCCGACATCGCGACGCACGCCGTGATCTTCGACACCCTGACCCGCACGCTGTGGGTCAGTGAGGGCCCTCACCTCACCCGCCGCTCCCTCGCTTTCGATCTCCGCCGCACGCTGAGCCCGACCTACGAGCCGTCTCAGGACGACCTCCCGGCTCTTCCCTGACGCTCGCTCCCGCTGTTACCGCTCGAGCCCAATCCACGCCCCACCGCACGCGAGACCGAGCGCGATCGGCGCCGTGGCGAGCGCGAACAGAACGCCGATCGGGGCCGCCAGCCAGAGCATGAAGACGAGAAGCCCGAGGGTGAGCGCGGCGGCGAGCGCCGGTTCGAGCAACCCCTGCCCCGAGCTTGCCCGCGCCACCACGTAACCCGAGAGCGGAAATGCGGCGAGGACCGCGATGCCGAGCAGGACCAGCGGGCCCGACGAGCGCACGTCCGCTTCGTCGGCCAACGCAAAGTCGACACCGAGCCGGTTGCCGGCGACGACCGACAGCGCCACCAAAAGCACGATCAGCCCCATCGTGACGAAGGCGCCGATCACGATCCAGCGCACCATCAGCGGACGGTCGCGCTTGGCGAGCCTCTCCCGCACCCGCTCGAGGGACGGGGGTTCGAACTCCGCCCTGGGGCCCTCCCCCCGAAGGGCCATGTACGTTCCGAGCCCCATGAAGAGCAACATCGGGATCAGCACCACGAGCAGGCCCGGCCCGCGCCCCCACAGGATGTGATCGTAAAGCCCGTGGAGCAGCATCGCCACCAGCCAGGCGAGGGTGAACCAGCGGTCGTGACGGTGGGCGGCGCCGAGCGCATAACCCCACACCCCGGCGAAGAAGAGCGTTGCAGGTGCGGACAAGAGCAGGCGCACGAAGCCCACTCCGTCGAGCACCGGAGGTCCGCCGAGCACCGCCTCGACGGCGGAGAAACCAGCCGCGGTCGACGCCGCATAGAGCAGACCGAGCCGAGGCCGGTGCACGTGCTGGCGGCGGTAGAGCGCCCACACGACCAGCACCTTGAGCCCCTCCTCGAGCGGCGCGGCGAGCAAGAACGTGGCGAGGAGCGCCCCGCCAGCGCCCGAGCGCGCTACCTCGAAGGTGAGGTCGGTGAACGCCAGCACCAGGCGCTCCCCGTACACCGCGAGCGTGCCGGTGACGGCGCCACCGAACGCGACCAAGAGCACGAGCCCCTGCGCGGGACGCTCCGTCTTCCTGACACGCTGGTAGAGCAGCAGCGCGAGGACGAGAGGCAGCGCCGCGGCGAGAACTCGCATGAGTTCAGAAGTGGAGCCCGGCGACGGCGGTCGCGGCGAAAGCGGCACCGATGCTCGAGCCGTCGATGGAGTTCACGTCGGTCGCGGGGAACCCAGGCGTTGCTGCCCGCCAGAGCATCAAGAGCTCGCCCGAAACGTTGAGGCCCAGCGAGAACATGTTGGTGAGGTAGTAGTCGGCCCCGCCGAGGAGGCGGACGTGGAGGCCGGCGGGGTCGTTGGGGTTCGGCGCGGGGAGCATGCTCGTGTCGAGGGTGGAGACGGAACTGATGTCCCAGAAGCGCGAGTAGCCGAACCCGAGCCCACCGTACGGCTCGAACGAGCCGAGCGGGAAGTGCACCTTGGCCTCGCCGCCGAGCGACCAGTGCTTGAACCAATTGTTCGTCACCTCGGCCCATCGGAAGCGAGCGCCAGCGGTAAAGAACAGCAAGCGCACACCCAGACCGCCACCGAACAGGAGCCCGGCCCGATGCGGCGACGGTAACCCCGGCTGCGTCAGATTCTTGTCGGAGAGCACCCCGAGGTCGATGTACGTGAAACCGGCCTCGCCGTTCAGCCACACGAACTCGAGGCCGCGACCGGAATCTTCACGCTCCGCCTCGTCGAGCGCCTGATCGGGTGACTGTGTGCCCGGCTCTGCCGTCGCCCCACCTGCTCCCGCCGCCGCACCTTGCCCCTCCACCTTGGGAGGCGGCGCGAGCCCACCGGCGGAAAGCGCCGGGTCCTGAGCCTCTGCGAACGAAACCAGCAACCAGCACGAAAAAAACGCGAATAGGGCGGGCGCCTTGTTCATGGGCACGACAACTCTACCTCATGCGGATCACTTCAGGGGTCCTCGAGTCGCCGATCTCCGCGCAAAAGGTGGTGATCGCCGAGCGTTCGGCACCCTGCCAGCGGAGCTCCTCCGGCCGTTCGTCGAGCGGCACGTCGAGGCGCAGGGTGGCCAGCGTTCGATAGAGTTCGACCTCCGTGCGGTGAGCGGCCAGCGAGCGAGCAAGCGCCTCCTTTCCACGGAGCGGCATGCCCCAGAGCTCGGGGTCATCCGGGATCGCTGCCACGCGCCCGAACCGCGCGAGCACGGTGCTCGCCGACTTGGCACCCCAGCGCGGTACTCCGGGAATTCCGTCAGCCGTGTCACCGACCAGTGCGAGGTAGTCGGGGATCGACGCCGGCCCGACTCCGAACTTCTGGACGACCCCTGCTTCGTCCAGCACCTGGTCCTTGTAGCGATCGTAGAGCACGACGCGTTCACCGCGAACGCACTGGGTGAGATCCTTGTCCGGCGTGCAGAGGTAGACTCGCTTTACCCTTGGGTCCGCTTCGGCCCGAGCGGCGAACGTGGCGAGCGCGTCGTCCGCCTCGAAGTCGATCATCGACCAGGTGACGAGGCCGAGCGCGCGGGTTGCCCGCTCGACCAGCGGGAACTGCGCGAAAAGATCGGGGTCGATGCCGTCGCCGGTCTTGTAGCCGCCGAAAAGCTGGTTCCGAAACGACTCGATGACGGTATCGAACGCCACCGCGGCATGGACCTCGGGCCGCGCCCCCAAAAAGCCCGCAAGGCTCCGTAGAAGGACCCGGACGGCGCCGACCTCCTGCCCCCCGGGGCTCCGTGCGGGTGGCGCCGCGTAGAAAGCGCGGAAAAGCTCGTAGGTTCCGTCGATCAGGTGGATCTGCATCGAAAACCATCCCCGCCGCTTGCGTTCCGGGTGGCCTCGTTGAAAGAATGGGTCCACTTCGCCCGAAAGGGGGCGTGAGCCGAGATCCTACCATGCGCACCGACAACCGCTTTCTGGTCCTCTCCACCCTGGGCGGCCTTCTCACGGCAGCCAGCTGCACGCTCATCACCGATGTCGACCGCACCAAGATCCCAGTCGACGGCGGCGCCGAAGGCGGTCAGGGAGCAAACGGCGGTAAGGGAGGCGCCAGTGGTAACGCTGGCAGGGGCGGCAAGGGCGGCACGGGTGGTTCGGCCGGCTCGACCGGTGGTTCGATGGGCGGCGAGGGCGGCGGCGAAGCCGGCGGCTCGACTGGCGGCGCGGGCGGAACCATGGGCGGCACCAGCGGCAGCAGCGGCAACGCCGGCACCAGTGGCAGCCCCGCCACCGGTGGAACAGGCGGCACGAGCGGCACCGGCGGCGATGCAGGCGCCGGCGGCGAAGCTGGCGGCACGAGCGCCGAGTGTGGCAACGGCGTCGTCGAATCGGGCGAGGTCTGCGATGACGGCAACGTCAATGCTTGCGGCACGTGCGCGGCCAATTGCGCTGCTACCCGCGCGATCCCGGCCAGCGCCGACGGCTCGATCGTCATCGGGGCGATGACGTTCATCATGGATGAAGACACCTTCACGCTCGACGACGGCACGAATACCGTCGTCTTCGAGTTCGACTGCGGGCCACCCGACTGCATCGCCGGCACGACGGGTGTCACGAGCGGGAACCACGCGATCCCGTTCACCGCCGCGAACTTCGACAGCTTGAACGACGAGACCGAGTATCGGGACCTCGTGATCGACGCGATCGACGACGCCAACACGGCGGGCGACATCCTGACGACCGCAGCGGACGGCGGCAGCTCGCCGGCGACTGTCGCGCTCTCGAACATCGACATCATCACCGACACGGTGGGCAACCCGAACTGGGTGACGGGGCAGCGTTGCGCCAGCGGCATCAGCTGCGCCACCGACGCGGACTGTCAGAACGCCAGCAGCTGCAACACCACCTCGCTGATCTGCGACTGAACCAGCGCGTCCGCCCACGGCGGGACGAGGCGCGAGCCTACCGGTCGCTTCGGAACGAAGGCGGCGGGCCGACGTACGTCACGCCGCCGCGGAGCGCCGGCGGCGAGACGTCACGCGGCCGCGGAGCGCCGTCGCCGGACCAGGAGCACGAGCAGCCCGAGGGCGCCCAACGACAGCGTGCCGTCGAGGTTCCGGGTCGCCGTTCGGCCGGGGGCGACGCTCGAGGCGCCGCAGCCGTACTTGGGGCAGTCACTGAGCTCGCCGGGGCCGTTCGGATCCGTCCCCGCGCGGACCTCTGCCATGTCCTCCGCCATGTCGGAGTCGGAGTCGCAGGGCGTCGTGACGCCCGGTGTTGCAGCGCAGGGCTTGGTCTCGAGCGCGAGGAGCGCTTTCTCGATCGGTGAGTCGTTCCCCATCTTGACCCTTTCGACGTCGGCTACCGTCTGGAGCGACACCACAAACCCCTCAAGCCGTACCGTTTCCGCTTCCCCGTTCGGGGAGTAGTGGCAGAGGAGACAGGTCGGGGGACAGGCCGGGATGCCCTTCTCCGCCGTCTGCGTCTTCTCGAGGTAGTCCATGATCTGCCCGGGGTAACCGGGCGACGCGCTCGCGCCGCTCACCCAGCCGACGGCGACGACGCAGGTGACCATACCCGCCCAGAGCGGACGAAGGCGGCGGGGGGTGCGGGAGGTGGTCATGGGTCGCATCAGAGGAACGCGTGGAGCTGGGCGAGGAACGTGGGACCACCCGGGCGCAGGATGGCGTCAACCCGCATGTCGAGGTGGGGCAGGAAGAACCAGGCCGCGGAGATCCAGGCGCCAAAGGCGGGCTCACCGGCGCCCTTGACGGTGGCGTCACCGGCAAGCTGTTCCTTTTTTGACTGGCCGGCGTTCAACAACTCGCCGGTAAGGATGCCATGAAGGCCCTGGAGGATCTCGTAGTCGGCCTGCAGAAAGCCCACGTACCCGAGAGTCTTCGAGGAATCGAGGATCAGATCGGCCTCGGCCAGCACGGCGAGCGGGTCGATCACGGTGATGCGCGTGAAGGCGCCGTGTGAGCCTCGGGTCACGTTCGACTCGAGCGTCATCCGGTCTCGCTTGGCGAGCGAGTAGTTGCTCGACACCCCGAACGCGGCGCGCGTCGCCGCCATCAGCTCCACGTAGAAGCTGTAGCCGCGTTCTCGGTATTCGTCCGGCCCGATCTGGTAGTTGCCGAGGATCACCATCCCTTCGGCACGGAGCTGCTCCGAGCCGTAGGCGAGCGCCACGCCGTGCTGCTGATCCGACTCGCGGTCGGTGCGTGTCGCCTCGCGCACCCACATCGTGTGTTCGGGGATTCGGATGCCGAACGGTAGATTCAGGCGCCCGGCCCGCAGCGTGTACGCCCCATTGTCGAAATCCATCCCGAGGTAGTGATTCCTGGAGATGAGATTGAACTGTTCGCCCTGGCCCGTCGTCACCTGGGCGGCTCGCGCGTGGGGCGAGCCCACGGCGACCCGGGCGGCACCGACGCTTCCTCCCGCGAAGAACGAGCCGACGCGAAACTGCCCGTACACGTCCATCTGCATCGGAAACACCTTGATGGTGCCGTCGTTCAGCGTGGTCGCCCCGCGCAAGCTGCCACCGAGCAAGAGCGGATCCGGGAGCTGAATGAAGCCGAGGAAACCGGCCGCGCTGCTCGGCTCGACCTCTTCCGCCTTCTTTCCGTCCCACCGCATGCGGAGCAAGAGATCGCTCTGCGCGCGCCCGTACGGCGTCAGCGTCTCGCCGCCGGAAGGATCGGCATGACAGACGCCGCAGCCACTGTACTGGTGGCGGATCATCCACGTGTACGCGTCGGCGCGCGCCGGCGTGAGCAGCACGACGAGCGCGGCAACGACGAGGAAGAGCGCGTGCAAAGGCCCTCGAAACGTGGGCCTCGACGGCGCGGCACTCGGCATCCCCCCTTATTCTTCGGGGGCCGACCCTCTGTCAATCACGACCGACACTTCTCGGGCACGATCGATCGAACGGCGAGGCGCGGTCGAAAACGAGACTGCTCGCACGTCGGCACAGCGCGCCGCGTCAGGCGGGCACCCGACCACTTCCGTACGTTGATGCCGGCGCTCCATCCCGCCGGGTGACGGGATTGAGGATCAGCCTTCGCGCAGCTTGAACTTCACGTCGACCTTGACCTTGGGATCGACGCAAACGCCGAGGTAGCAGGGCGTCTCGATCTTGTGGTCGTTGATGTTCACTTCCATCTTGCCGGACACGATGTAGTCGCTGCCGTGCCGCTCGACCGTGTACTCGAAGGTCTCTTCCTTCGAGACGCCGTGCATCTTGAAGCTACCGGACGCCTTGGCTGAAACGGTCTTCTTGTCTTCCGGGAACTTCAGCTTGCTCTTATCGACGGTGAGCTCCGCTTCCGGGAACTTCTCGGCCTCGAGGTACTTGTTCGTGTGCTTGTCGCGGAGGCCCATGCCGGTCTTCATGTCCTTGATCTTCGCCTTGATCACGAGCTTGCCGCCGTCGTCCTTGACCTTGAAGTCGGTTGCACCACCCTCGATCTTGAGGCCGCCGACGCCGAACGCAGTGAACGTGGCGCTGGGCTTGTCGATGAGCTTGAGGTTGGCTGCGGCCGCGGCGGCGGCGACGGTCAGCGCGGCGATTGCCGTGAGGACGAACGGGAAACGGGGGCGGGCCATGCGAGACATCTCCTTCGACGAGACACGAGCCCTCTGGGCTCACATCTCCGGTACCTCAGTAGTACGCGTCTTTGTGTAGTACGCGACTGCATCGCGTAGGATTCCTCATCCAACGTAACTAGGCGTATTTCAATGCGTTAATCGATCACATTTTCTTCAAGCTGGAATTTTCTGAGCGCCGGTGCGCTCGAATGCCACAGCGCGCCGCTCGCGCCGGGTCAGCGGCCACTGAAATGTCACGTCTCGGACCGCGGTCCAGCCCTCGAGCGTCGGGCGTTCACCGCGTGCGAGGAGCACCCACACGCGCCCCGTGGCGAGCCGCGCTCCCTCGGCGAGCCACTCGGCGGGCGGCAGCGTCGCCCTCGAGATTGCCACGTCGAACGATGCCGCATCGAACGTGTCGGACCGGCGCCTCTCGACGTGAACGGGAACGGCGCCGAGTTCGGTGAGCACGGTTCGGAGGAACGCCACGCGCTTCGCCCGGGGCTCGACCAGGGTCACATCGAGGCCCGGCGCGAGCAGGGCGAGCGGGAGGCCGGGCGCACCCATGCCGCTTCCCACGTCGACCCAGCGCTCGCCCCGGTCGAGCGGCCCAGATGCCACGACGGCCGCCGCGTCCGCAAAGGTCAGGTCGACGAGCTCTTCCGCGTCGCGCGCCGCGGTGAGGTCGATGCGCGCATTCCAGGCGACCACGCGGTCCAGGAAGGCGACGGCTCGAGCGAGGATCGCTGCCCTCTCCTCGCCGCCGAAGGCGAGCCCGAACGCCTCGAGCACCCGCTCGACCAGCGGGGAAAAACCCGCTCCGAGCTGGGCCAACGCCATACCCTTACTTTACAAGGAGAATGGGATGCCGCCCCCCCCTCCGAACCCCGCCCAAAGCGAAGCCCTCCACGGTTTCCTATCCCGGGTCCTCGCGCGCTCGGGGCCGTTCGGGCTGACCGTGCTTGCGGGCGGTGCGTCGCCTCGCCGCTTCTTTCGCGTCGAGCTCGCGGGCGGCGAGCGCGCCGTCGTAATGCAGGTGCCGCCCGACACCCCCGATGTCGTGTTCGCGCGGGACCGCGGCCGTCCGTGGCCGTTCCTCGAGGTCCGCGAGCTGCTCGAGGGCGCGGCGGTTCGCGTTCCTCGCCTGCTCGGTGCGGACACGGACGCCGGCTTTCTACTGGTCGAGGATCTGGGCGACACGCTCGCCGAGCACCTCGCTCTTCGACCGGACGATCGGGAGCGCCTCTATCGGCACGCGGCCGAGGGGCTCGCCCGTGCCCAGCAGGCGCTCGACCCGTTGCCCGCGGGCTCGGTGACGCGCGAGCGCGCCTTCGATGAAGCCCTCTACACGCTGGAGCTCGAGCACTTCTGGGAGTGGGCGCTCGAGGCGCGGGGTATCGCCACCAGCGGCCGCGCCGGCTTCGAACGCGCGCGCGACTTTCTGGTGCGGACGCTTTCGGCGCTGCCGCGCGGCTTCTGCCACCGGGACTACCAGAGCCGCAATCTGATGGTCGTGCGCGACGCCACGGGCGAGCTCGATCTGGCCTGGATCGATTTTCAGGACGCCTTACTCGGACCGCGCGCCTACGACCTCGTCGCGCTCCTGTGCGACAGCTACCAGCCTTACGATCGCGGGTTCGTCGAGCGCCGCCTCGACGACTACGCCAAGGAGCGCGCGCTAACCCCCGCCGCTCGCAGGGACCTCGGCCGCGAGTTCGACCTGATCGCCGTGCAGCGCAAGCTGAAGGACGCCGGCCGCTTCGTGTTCATCGAGAAGAAGCGTGGCGATCCGAGCTTTCTCCCCTTCGTCGATCCGACGCTCGCCATCGTGGCGGATACGCTCGGGCGGCTTGGCGACGTGCCCGAACTCGCCGGGCTACCCGAACTCGTGCGCGCCGCTCAGGGCCGCTGAAGCGGCGGCAAGAGGCTCTAGCCGGGCGGCGGCGGCGACGTCGAGAACATCGGCACCCATTCGGCTTCGAGAGCGGTGTCGCAGAACAGCATCCAACTTCGCTCGGGCAATCCGACACGGGCCGCCACCGTTTGCACGACAGCGATCGCACGGTCCACGGACGCGAGCGCGAAATCCACGTACGAATAGAGAACGCCCATGCCGCTCCCGACCACGCGCCCGCAACGTTCGGTGACGAGCGCCGCGTCGAGCGCGTCCTCGAGCACGCGCCGGGCGGCGAGCGCCGCTCGCGAGTCGTCCCCGATGCTCTTGCATTTCAAGTAGGCAAAGAGCTCCCCGTGACGCGAGAATCGCCGCGACGCGAACGACGATCCGGCGAGGTAGCACTTCAGCATCTCGGGCATGAAGGTGGAGCAGAGCGCAACGTCGGCCTGCGCCGCGTAGTCTTCCGCTCCCTCCACGTCGAGCTCGAGCAGGGTCCATCGTTGCTCCCCGCCGGTCGCCCAGAGCGGCTTGTCGGGTAGCCCTTCGTACAGCCCGCGCACCGCCGCCTCGACGGCCAGCGGTAGCTCGACGAGCGGGAAAAGATGCGGTTCCGGCGGCGACGACGACAGCACCGCGAGCGGTCCGCCACGCGGTGCCGGCACCACCGAAAGTTCGCCCAGCCAGTCCTCGACCACGGCCTCGCCGAGTGCGAGCTCGAGCAACGTCTCGGCGGCCGAGGTCTCGTTCGCGTTCCCCCGCCCGCCCGGCAACTTGAGCACGACGTCGAGCAGGTGCCCGCGCGAGAACCCGGCGCGGACGAGCGCGCGGCTGAAGCCGATGCCCGTCCGTTCCTCGACGAGAGCGACCGCCGCATCGAGGCCGAGCGCAGGACGACCCCGCTCGGCCGACAGTCGGTGGCGCAGGCGCTGCTCGATCGCGATCGGCGCGCTCACGGCGATTCGACTCGTGCCGTCTGAGTCTTGTTCTTTTTCTTGGACGGTGCGCGCTCGACCACCTCGGCGCGGATCTCGGCGATGCCGCGCTTCAGCATGTCGAGCCGGCCGGCGGCCGCCGACGAAAGATCGAGGATCCGCCGCTTTTTTCCGTACGGCCCGCGGTCGTTCACGCGCACGTAAACGACGGCACCGGTGTCGACCCGCGTCACGCGAAGGACGGTGCCGAAGGCGAGCGTCCGGTGGGCGGCGGTGAACCGAGCGGGATCGAAGACCTCGCCACTCGCGGTCTTTCGGCCGGCGAAGGCAGCGCCGTAGTACGACGCTTCACCGCGCAGCACCGAGAGCGCGGGGCGGCCCGCGTAGCGAACCTCGAGTTCCTCGTGGTCGGGAGGTGACGGGGGTGGTTTGCTCGAAGGGTCGCCCGACGCGGCCGGTGACGGCGCAGGCGGTGGTCCCGGGGCGGGCGCGGACGCCTGGCTCGATGCTCGAGTTTCGGGCGCCGAATGCACGAGCGGCGGCGGCGTGCGGCACCCGAAGACGACTAGCCCGAGAACGCCCCAACCGATCGCGCGCGGTACCGAACGGACGACGTCGACGTGCTCGCGGAAGCTCGGCGACATGACGCCGATCGTATCATGAATGACTCAGGCTCTGCTCGACCGTGCGCCACGCCGGCGAAGTGCACGCACGCCAACGAGAAAACCCAGTGCAAGAACGGCAACATCGCCCTTCGACGAAGCACCCGGTGTGGTGACGCTGCACGAGATCCCGCTGAGCCGTCCGCGATCGAGCCCGTCGACGCGATAGTTCACCGCGTGCTGATCGTCGCAGTCCGTCTCACCGTCGTAGAGGACGACCGCGTTCTGGTCCTCGGTCATGATCGTTGTGCGCCCGGACACCGGTTGACCCGAGCAGACGGCGTCGTCCACCACTTCGGCTTCGGTGACGGCGTCGATCGTCCCGGTCGGCGCCACCATCCCGTTGCGTGACACGCTCCCGTTCCCGCTAAACACCGTGCGCGCGTCGTAGGCGCCGACGATCTTGCCCGAGTAGTGGATGGTCGTCTGCATGCCGCCTTCGACCGCGAGATGAATCGTGAAGGAGTACTCCCCGTCGCCAATCTTCCTTCGCACCACCGTGCCGCGGCGCTTGATGAGCTCCCGGCCTTCGCCGTGGCTGCCGAAACTGTCGAGCGTGAGTTCGACATCGTCCGCCGTGCGCTCGACGGTCGCCCCGCCGACCCAGGTGACCCCGGCCGAATCCGTGCAGCCGCCCCGGATCGTGAAGGTATCGCCATCGTCCTCGGTGACGGGGCATTCCGGGTCCACGAAGGCGCCCTCGCCGTCGGCGATCGACAGGGTGTCGTGGGCGTTCGCGTAGACGGCGAGTGCGCTCGCCGTCGTGGCCCAGATGCGCACGTTCTCGGGCTCGTCGAGCTGATCGTCACCGCACGCGGTCGCGGCGAAGGCGACTGCAACGACCGCGGAGACAGCCAGCCGTTGTCGCATGGCATGAAGTGTAGCCGAAGGTCGACCGCTCGGCTGCCGGCCCCGCCGGCAACCGTGACGTTTCGCGCCTTTGCCCGGCAGAGAGCGCCATGGTACGGGCGGTGCGGTGAAGGATCTGGTGCGTTCGGCGGTGCGGCGACTCGGGTACGACGTGGTGCGCGCCGTCCCCGATCCCGACGCGGTGCTCTCGGACATGAGCGAGACGGCGCGCGAGATCGTGCGTCGCGTTCGCCCCTACACGGTGACGAGCCTCGAGCGCCTGGCCGCCGTCGTGCAGGCGGTCGACCACATCGTGACCCATCGGATCCCGGGCGATTTCGTGGAGTGCGGTGTTTTCCGCGGGGGCAGCTCGATGGCCGCGGCGCTGGCTCTGCTCGCCCACGGCGACACCAGCCGCACGCTCTACCTCTACGACACGTTCGAGGGCATGAGCGAACCCACGGACAAGGACAAGCTCGCGAACGGGACTTCGGCGCGAGCCGTCCTCGACCAGGATCCGCGCGGCACCGGGTTCTGGTGCTACGCGAGCCTCGAAGACGTTCGGGCGAATCTCGTCAGCACCGGCTACCCGGAAGACAAGCTCGTCTACGTGAAGGGCAAGGTGGAGGACACCATCCCCGCCCGCATGCCCGAGCGCATCGCGCTACTCCGACTCGACACCGACTGGTACGAATCGACGCGCCACGAGCTCATCCACCTCTACCCGCTTCTCGTGCGCTCCGGGGTGCTCATCATCGACGACTACGGGCACTGGGCAGGGGCACGCACCGCCGTCGATGAGTTCCTGAAGGATCTAAAAAGCCCGCTCTTTCTCCAAAGGATCGATTACACGGGCCGGATGGCGATCAAGCTCGACGGCTAGAGCACGTCTGATGCGCTCTAGCGCCGCCCGCGCCGCGCCCTACTTCGAGGCCACGGCCGTCGTCGGCTTGGCCAGCGTGAGCTCGGCCAGCCGATCCTCGAGTTTCACGCGTTCGGCGAGGATCTGGCCGTCGAGATCGGCGACCTGAATGGTGAGCTTTTGCAGGCGCTGGCTGATGTCGTCCATCTTGCGGGCGAGGTTCTGGCTCAAGACCTGAGCCTGCGCGACGCGGCGCAGAGAAACGAGCTGGATGTTGAGCTCGTCGATGCGCTGGCGGTAGGTGTGAGTCTGGAGCAACGCGGTCTGACGGCGCTCCTCGAGCTCGGTCATCGCCCGGTGCATCTCGACGATCTGCTCGAGGCGCGCGCGGGTGTCCGCGTCGAGGCGCGCGGAGGCGGCCTTCAAGTAGAGCTTGAGCTCGCCGGCACCGGAGGTCGTCCGGATGTCGACCGTCTTGGTGATCGGCGTCGACTCTTCGATCTTCAGCGCGGCCGTGGCGCCTGCCGCGACCTTGACCGAATAGAGGTAGCCTTCACGGAACTTTTCCACCTTCTCGTTCGACTTCTCGAGCGAAAACCCGGGCGCCACCACGTGGCGCACGTAGATGACCGCCGTCCCCTGGCCGCGATTGGTGAGCGAGAGCTCGGTCGTCCGCACCCGGCGCGCCTCGGTCGTGAGCACGCCGCGCTGCACCGTGACCAGGCGGTCGATCTCCTCGCGGCTGCCGTCTTTCGTCTCGACGATCACCTTCTTGTCGAGCGAGAACGGCACGAAGGCGCGGCTTTTCGGCTGGATCGGGTCGCTCATGCCTTCACCGAGGAACTGGCCGTCGGCGTAGACGGTGACCGGCCCCGGATCGAGCGTGTGATCGGAAGGATTGTCGAACTCGACGGCACGAAACGCGTAGCGCTTGGAGCCGCGCGCCGAGATCGGGTCGTAGAAGTAGACCGGCTCGGCGCGGACGTTGGCGGCGAGCACGCTCACCATCGCCGAGTGGTTCTTCTCCACGTCGAGCGGCACCTGCGTGAGGAAGTATGCGTCGCCGAGCGGCTCGTCGGGCGTCGCAGCCGCCGGCTGAGCGGGCTGCACCGAAACGTCGCCGATCGCCACCACGCGCGCCACGTCGGACGACGCCGTCCCGGTCGCGACCACGTCGATCTGATCGAGCGGCACACCGTTCCGCACCAGGCCGTCGCGGACGTTGTTCGCGTTGGCAAGCGACGCGCCGTAGCGGTCCTTGTCGTCGGCGCGAGCGTAGCCTTCCACGCGGATCTTCTGCTTGGTGGAGCGGGCACGCTCGGCGACGGCCATCAGCCCGCCGTCTCCCCCGCCGGGGAAGCCGCCTGCCGGGCTGGGCTCGGGAGCTGAGGGGGCCATTTCCCCCTTGTACGCTTTGCCACTCGTCTTTCGGGACGATCCCGGTTGCGCAACACCTTGCCCGCTCGCCACGGTGTTGTGCTGCTCCGCGCTGTAACCGTAGGGCCTCGTGGTGGCCGGCGGTTTCACTGCGCCGAGCACCTGCACCTCGTTCGCAGCGACCTGGTACGACGAGCCGCCGCTCGGCGGCGCAACGCCGAGCACCGTTTCGTCCGCCAGCGTGGCGCGGTCCACGAAGTGAACGCTGCGGAGGTCGTACTTGAACGACAGAGCCGACGTGGAGCCGACGCCGATGGCGACGTTCTTCCAGTCTTCACCGGACACGTTGTGCACGACGGCCCACGCTTCGAGGCGTGCCGGCTTCTTGCCGTGGAGCTCGAGCCGGTAGCTCGGTTTCCAGGACGGGCTTTCGGTGACGTACGTGATGCGCAGATCGCGGACGCCGTTCTTCGGCAAACCGAGCGCGATCGTCACTTCGCGGGCCTGATCGTCGAGCGTGGGGAACGAGATCGGCACCAGTTTCCCGGTTTTCACGTCGACGACGGTGAGCGACTTCAAGAAGTCGTCCAGACGCTGGCCGGGCACCTCGAGCTTGAGCTCGTTGCCGGTCACCCGCGCGTGGCGCTCGAAGTAGGCAACGCCGTTCCGGTAGACGACGACCCGGCCGAGTGCGGCTTCGGTCTCGATCGGAGCGATGACCCTGGTGGAGGCGCAACCGGCCGAAAGCAGCAAAAGTGCGAGACAAGGACCGAGCGACGAGGCGCGAAGCATGACGTGGTTCTCCTTCGACCCGCCACAGGCGGGAGGTTTGGCCTCGGATTGGTACGGCCGAGGCGCCCGCGGGATCCCCCGCGGTCACGACGAAAACGCGCCTGCCCCCCGGCGCCTTACGGTGGGGGCACTATTTGCGGTGGGAGCGCGGCGGAACGGAGTCCGGGCTCGCAAACGGCACCGGATCTCCTGCCCCCTCGCGCACGACTTTCGGCATCCGCCCGGTGAGGTCGACGACGGTCGTCGGTTCGGTGCCGCCCGGTCCGGCGTCGAGCACCAGAGAAAGGCCAGGAAATTCGAGGTCGAGCTCACGCGGATCGAGGTGCGGCACCTGGCCGTGGCGGGCAGCCGTGCTGGAAATGATGGGCCGACCGAGCTCCTTCACCAGGGCGAGCGCCACCGGGTGATTCGGGATCCGCACACCGACCGTCTTTCGGTGCGTCTGCACCAGGCGCGGCACCTCCCGCGTCGCCTCCAAAATGAAGCAATAGGGGCCGGGCAAGAACTCGCGCAGCGTGTGGAACACGGTGTCGTGCATCATCGCGTAGCGCGCGACCTCGGTCAGGTCGCGGCACACGAACGACAGCATGTGCGTCTTCTCCATGCCCTTGATCTGGTAGAGGCGCTCGACCGCTTTCTTGTTCAAAAGGTCGCAGCCGAGGCCGTACACGGTGTCGGTCGGGTAGGCGATCACCTCGCCGGCCTCGATCGCGTCGACCGCGCGACGGATCTTGCGCGGCTCCGGGTTCACGGGGTTGATTTCGAGCAGCATCGGCTCACGCCTCGAGCTCGAAGAAGCGGACGGTTCGCGGCGCGAGCTCCATGTCGAACATGCCGGCGCGCGCCTCGAGCGTGGTGCCGTCAAAGAGATCGGCCGCGCGCGAGGTACTTGCCGCGTCGACCCTCACCTTGACCTCGCGATCGCTGCCGTTGATGACGAAGAGCACGCGGGGTTTTCCGCGCCGATCGACGTGCAAGGTCGTGCGGACGACCGGCGGGTCGACGTGAAGCGTCGGTAGCTCGAGCGCGACCGCGGCGCGGGAGACGGCGTCTTCGATTGCCGCGTCGTCGAAGGGAACCAGTGCCGGCACTCGGTCGTCCGCGACGCTCTCCAGATCAGGCGGCGAGGCCAGCGGGGAAAACGCCGCGTCGGCGTGCGGCGCGTGCGGGCCAAAACTCACCGCGCGCCCGCGTTCCCGGGCACGGCCGATGCGCTCGAGCAATGACGGATCGATCGCGCCCGGGCACACGACGAAGGTCCACCGCGCCGTCTTCAGCGTATGGCGCGCGACGTCGTCGCTCGAGAACGCAAAGGGCACTTCTGCCCGCTCGAGTGCGCGTTCCAGGCTCTGCAAGAACTGCGACGTCTCGACCGCGCGCGGAGAGCCCAGATCGAGCGCGTCCTCGAAGCACGCGGCGTCCGCCTCGTTGCCGAACACGCGGAACGCGGCGGCGCTCAGCGGGCCGAAGGCGTGCATCACGCGGTAGAGCCGCCGTAGCGAGCGCGGCACCAGGACGTGTACCGGCGCCTCGCGCCGGAGCTCCCAGAAGCGCACCCGCTCCATCGCGGCCAGGAGCTTTCTCCAGGGCTCGGCGCTCGGCCGCACCCGCCCGTGGCGATCGATCGGCGCCCCGATCCAGCGGTCGCGCTCGACCGCCATGTAAACGTTGAACCCCCGCAGGCCGTAGGCAAGCGCCGTCAGCGCGGTGAACAGGTTGTCCTCCGGGCTGAGCGGCGCGAAAAACGGGGGGAAGCCGGCGCCGAGCTCGCACGCGAACGCCGGGTGCCCGCGCGCTTCCGAACGCACGGCGAGCTCCGACGTGCGGCGAGCGATCTCCGCGCGCTGGGGCAGAGTGGCGCCGTGGTAGTAATCGAGCCCGAGGAGCTCGACGGCGTTGCCGACGCGCGCCGGATCGAGGGGTGTTGCGACCTCGCTCAGCGGCAGGTTGTGCGTGGTGGGAACGCCGGAAAGCCCGGCCGCCTCGAGCCCGCGCCGGAAACGCTCGAAAGCCCCTGCGACCAGCGCCTCCTGGAACTCCGCCCAGTCCAGGTGCCGCGCCAGCTCCTCTGACCTCTCGCCACGAAAGCGCCGTGGTGGCTCCGCGTTGAAGAACGTGACACCGGGATCGCCCATCACCTCGCGCAAGCGCTCCACGTTGGCGTAGCGCTCTTCGAGAAACCCGCGGTAAAGCGCGATCGCGTCCGGGTGGTAGTCCTGATCGTAGACGCCGTCGCGAAAGTACATCGCCCCTTCGTTGTCGATCTGCAAAAGGACGATCGGCCCGTTGGGCCAGACGAGCGGCGAGAGCTCGCGGCCGACGGCTTCGAACCAGGTGCGCGCCTCGGTGTGAAACGCCGTGCTCGCGTAGCTCGGCACCGGGAACGAAAACGGGGGGACCGGCAGGGCCACGGGCTTGCCGCCGGCGGAGAGTGCCTGGCACTCCTTGGTCCAAATCACGCGCTCCGGAATGCCGAAGTAGGTGAGCTCTGCGTTGATGTGCGGCCCCGGCCGGAAGATGACGAGGAGCCCGACCTCCGCCGCCAGCCGGATGAACGTCGCCACGTCGAGGCGCGGGTTATGCTGCCCGAAGTCGAACTCGCCCGGGGCCCGCTCGTGGATCCCCCACGGGACGTAGGTGTCGACCAGGCGGAAACCGAGGTCTTTCATCGCCTGGAGGCCCGCTCGCCAGGTCCCCGGGTCGTGGTGGAAGTAGTGCATGCTCCCGGCGAGGAGCGGCACGATTTCACCCCCAAGATTGAGACCCTGGGCCGAAAGCTCGATCGGAGTTTGCGCCTTCGTCGGCCGGTTCATGAGCAAGGGCCGCGAGGCTAGCACCGGCGGGCGCAGGGGGGATTGATCTGGGAAAGGCGGGGAGCTAAGAATCTGCGCCTATGACCTTCGTCGTCACCGACAACTGCAAGGGCTGCCGTTTCACGGACTGCGTCGCCGTCTGCCCGGTCGATTGCTTCCACGCCGACGCCGACATGCTCTACATCGACCCCGGCGAGTGCATCGACTGCGGGGCGTGCGTGCCGGAGTGCCCGGTCGAAGCGATCTACGACGAGTCGCAGCTGCCCGACGACAAGAAGGATTGGATCAAGGTCAACGCCGACAAGGCGCCGAGCCTCCCGGTCATCAACCAAAAGGGCGACCCTGCCCCAGGCGCCGAAGAGCGCAAGCAAGCGCTCGGGTTCTGAGCGCCGAGCGCGCCTTCGACTACGCGCGCTTCCGGCGCGCCGCGATCAAGCCGAGCGCCGACAGCACGAACGCTGCCAGCGCAGCGCCGTTCGGTCCCGGGGCGCGACCGAGCGAGCAGCCGCCGCCTTGGGGCTCCGGCAGTTCGTTGTCGTCGACGAGCTGTCCACCCGTGCCACCCGTCGAGTTCGGGGGCGTGGTGACGCCACCGTCGGGGTTACCGCTCGGCGACTCTTCGCCTCCGACGTCCGTGCCTCCCCGGCCGGGCCCGCCGCCCGTCACGTCGACGTACGGCGGAGCGCAAAGCATGGGCGGATCCGCGGGCTCGCAGCCCGAACCTTCCGGCCCCGACCAGCACGAGCCCTCCGGATTCTCGCGGCAGGTCCAGCCTGCCGGGCAATCGTCGGCGACGGTCTCCGCCGTACAGGCCACGACCGTCACCTGACAGTAGCTCTCACCGGTTGGCGTGCACGTGCACTCGCTCGGCACGGGATCGGCACCGGCGTCGGCAGCGGGTCGCGACGGATCGCTCTCCGGCGCCGGCTCATCCGCGCCGCCGTCCATGCCCGGCGTCGGTGTCCCGGCTGAGCCCGGGCTCCCGGGGCAACTACATTCCTCGACCGGCTCGCAAGTGAACCCGGTGGGCCCGCAGTCCGACGCTTGGGTGCAGGGCAGCATGTACGTCGGGAGACAGCCGGACACGGTGGTCGTCGTGCACTCCTCCGGCAACGGCTCCGGGCAATCGGGAGCGCCACCGTCAAGACCGGGATCGGCGCACGGCGCGCTCCCGCCGCTGCACTCCTCGACCTGTTCCGTCACGCACTTCATGCCGTCAGCGCACTGGTCGTCGCTCGTGCAGGGGAGCGGCCGGCACTGAGCGACGATCACGGGCTCGCACGGCATGCACTCGGCGCCGTCCGCGCACGGGAGCGCCGGGCAGGGGGCAATCGTCTCAACGCATTCGTAACCGGTCGGGCACGTGGTCGCCGCACAGTCGGCGGCCGACGCCACGCGCGGCAGGACCAGGAAAAGAGCCGACAGCGCGGAAGTGACGAGAAAGCGATTGGTCATGGGTGGACTCCCCCCTTTTGTAGCAGGCGCCGTGCCAACACCGCGGAACAGCGGAAACCCCCAGGATCAGCGCCGGTCGGGGGCCGGACCGCGATCCCGGTGCCCTGGCGGTGTGCCAGGTTCTGCGCGGCGGTGTGCCAGGGCCCGGGCCCTACCCCCTCAACGAGCCCGGAAGTCGAGCCCGATCCGCGACTGAACCTGGAGCACGCCCTTCTGCTGGCCACCCTGACCGAGTGCCGCTGCGAGCTGCGACTGGATCTCGCCGTTCTGCGGGAACGCCCCGCCGATCGCGAACGTGAGCCGGCCGTCGCCCTTGGACTGGAACTCGAGGAGCTCTTTCGGAGCGTCCGCGGGTAGCCCATCCATGTTGAAGTCGGCGCTCGTGGCGTAGCGCTTCGTACCGACCGAAAGCGTCACGTTGGTAGCGCTCACCTCTTCCACCTTCACCAGTCGATACGTCACGAGATCGAGCCCGAACACGCCCTCACGGCTGGTCGCCATCCACATCGCGCCGACGCCCAGCGGCTCCCGCGGCCGTGGCACCGTGACCACGGCGAGCGCATCGACCAGAGCGCGCACGTAATCGCGGCCCTCGCCGGCCACCGCCGCCGCTTCGCTCTTGAAATCCGAACCGGAGCCGTCGGCCCCCACCTGATACGAAACCTTGACGCCTTTCAGTTGCTCGAAGCGCGCTTCGAGTTCGCGCGGAACACCGGTCACACCGATCTTCGCGCCGACGACCTTCGCCGTCACGGTGACCGGGGCGGGTGCCACCCCCGCACCGCCGGCACCTGCGCCACCGACAGCAGGTGCACTCGACTTCGACGCGTCGAGCGACAGCGCGAAGTCGACCGGGAGCCCGCCCTGTCGCGGATCGAGCTGCAGCACGATCTGGAGCACGCCCTGCGACTTCCAGCCCGGCTTCGGTTGCGGCGATCCTAGATCGAAGCGCGGCTCCGAACCGGAGCCGCCGAGAGTGAGCTTGGGCGGCGAGCCGCGCGTGATCTCGCGATCGGCTGCGCCGGGGGGGAACACGCCGCTCGCCGGCGGCCCGCCGGAGGCGTTCGGGGCGGGGCCGGCAGCCGCGCGGGCGGAGGCGGCGGCGACGGCCTTGGCGAGCGCCGGATCGATGGTGGTCGGCTTCTCCGCACTGGCGAGCGGCTCCGCCGAACGCTGCTCTTCCTTCTGGCAGCCGGCAGCCACGAAAAAACAAAGGGTGAGCACGAGGCTCGTGGTCGTGCGCATGGCGCGATCCCGTACCCGCCTCCCGGGGGATTGTAAAGTCCCCGCATGTGGCGTTCGACCGCCGGCTTCGCGGCGGCCTTTCTGTTCCTCGATACGGTGGCGAACGCGCGCTACCCGGGGCGGGAACCGCCGTTCTGGTACGTCGTCCCGTGCCTCGACGTCCTCGCCGTGTTGGTGCTCTACGCGCTCTTCGGCGCGAAGGGCCGGCGCGTGCCGGCCCTGGTCCACGCGGCGGCGTTCGTCGCCCTGCTCGCCGTTCGGCTCGTGCGTCTGGGCGACGGCGTCTCCTTTCGCTTCTTCGATCGCCCGTTCAATCTCTACATCCAGCTTCCCCTCGTCCCGGAGCTCGAACACCTGGCGCGGGACAGCATGTCGGGCGGCGAGATCGCTGGTGTGCTCATCATCACCGGGGTCGTGCTCGTCGCCGGATCGTTCCTGACCGTACTCGCCCTCCGTCACGCAGAGCGTCACCTGTCGACGGCCGAAGGACGGCGTTCGTTCGAGGTCATCGCCTGCGTGCTGGTCCTCGCCGCGGCGCTGGTTTCGAAACCCCGCGACGGCGCGGGGTTCCTCGACCTCCTCGCGTCGAGCGGCCTTGCTCGCGTGGGCAAAGAGGTCCTCTTCCTCGCGCGGGTGCCGCACGTCAAACGCGAACGCCTAGAAAAGATCGCAGCGGTGCGCGCGGAGGTGCTCGGCCGCCCCCACGGCCTCGAAAAGCTCGAGCGGAACGACGTACTGCTCTTCGTGATCGAATCGTACGGTGAGACCGCCATCCGCAGCCCGTCCCAGCGCGCCCTCCTGTCGCCGATCTACGACGCTTTCGAGCGCGACCTAGGCGCGCTCGGCTTCGTCATCGCCTCGAGCGTGCTCGACTCACCGACCTTCGGCGGGCAGTCGTGGTTCGCCCACGCCACGTTGTCGAGCGGCGTCCGGACCGAGAACCAGCTCGAGTACCGCCTGCTCGGCGGGTCGAATCCGCCGGCGCTCGCTCGCTTCTTTCGCGACGCCGGGTACCGCACCGTGCTCGCGCAACCTGGCACAGTCTACCGAACACCGCTTCAGGACTACCTCGACTTCGAAGCGCAATACCTGCGCCCCGATTTCGGCTACCGCGGCCCGAGGATCGGCTGGGGCATGGTGCCCGACCAGTACGCCGTGCACGTCGTCGCAAAAAAGGAACTGCACGGCGGCGGTGGCCCGAGGTTCATCCAGTACGCCCTCGTCTCGAGCCACGCTCCGTGGCGCGAAGTGCCGCCCATCGTGCAAGATCCGAGCGAGCTCGGCGATGGGTCGATCTACGCGCGGCTACCGGTGTCGCGTGCTGCCACACGGTGGAGCAACCTCGAGCAATCGTCGGCAGCGTTCGCGCGAGCGATCGCTTATGATCTGGAGGTGCTTCGCGCGCACGTGGTGAACGAGGTCCGAGGCGACACGCTCGTCGTGATGCTCGGCGATCACCAGCCGCCGGGCGGAGCCACCGAGGGCAGTCTCACGCGCGGCGCCGTGGTCCACGTGTTGTCGAGAAACGCCGCCTTCATCGACGCATTCAAGCGGCGGGGGTACACCCCCGGCATGCGACCCTCGGGGCCCCCACCCTACCCCGGGTTCGAAACGTTCATGCCCTCGCTGCTCGCGGATTTCTCGCTACCGAGGGCCCGCTGATGGAAGGCGCCGCTTCGGATCCGCGCCTCGACGAAGAGAAGGCTTGGGCGCTCCTGTTGTGGTTGGCCGCCCGCGCGCGGGCGGGCGACCCATTACTCGGCACGACGGCTTTCCGCGTGGGGGAAAACGGTAGCGTCGCCGAAGCAGCGGCCGGCGACGCGGCGGTGACGATCCGCGCCGAGCCGGAGCCCGTGCTCGAAGCGCACGTGGAACTCGCACCAGCCGTTCGCGAGATGCTCGAGCTCTACCTGCCGCTCGTCGTCGGCCGGCGGAGTAGTATGCTCGTCGTCGGGCACCTCGGACAAAGCCTCGACGGGCAGATCGCAACGGCAAGCGGCGCTTCGGCCTACGTCACCGGTCCCGCGAACATTCGCCATCTCCACCGCCTGCGCGCGCTCTTCGATGCCGTGCTCGTCGGCGCCAACACCGTCGACCGCGACGATCCCCGATTGACGACGCGCCTGGTCCCCGGCGCGAGCCCGACGCGCGTGGTCCTCGATCCCACGCGGCGGCTCGATCAGGACCGGCGGGTCTTTCAAGATCGCGCTGCCAAGACCCTGATTTTCCACTGCAAAGGCGTGACCGAGGCGCGCACGGTCGGCAGCGCGGAGCTCTGCGCCGTACCGGGGCACGGCGGCGGGTTCGACCTCGAGGCGCTGGTGGCGGCGCTTCACGCCCGCGGTCTCAAGCGATTGTTCGTCGAGGGCGGCGGCATCACTGTATCTCGCTTTCTCGCGGGGCGCGTGCTCGATCGGCTGCACGTGACGGTCGGCTCCGTGTTCCTCGGCGCCGGCCGACCGGGCGTCGTGCTGCCGCGCATCGACGAAATCCGGGCTGCGCTCCGACCGCGCACGCGACGCTTCCTGATGGGCGACGACGTGCTCTTCGACTGTGCCTTCGATCGATAGCGCACGTGCCATGACCGCCATCACCCTGGTCGAACCAGACGCCGCAGGCCGCACGAGCGGCGGCTACCTTTACAATCGCCGCATTGCGGAGGAAGCAGGGATAGCGAGGGTTTCAGTGCCCGAAGGTTCACTCGAAACGACGCTCGCCGCGCTGGTGGCGGAACCGGGCGACGTGGTCCTCGCGGACTCGCTCTTTCTGAATCAGGCCGGGCTCGCGCCGTTTCTCGCGCTGCGCGAGCGTCATTCGGTCGCGGTCGGCGTGCTGCTCCACGCGTTCCCGTCGTTCATCGCGCGCGCCTCCGACCGGGCGCTCCTTGCGCGCTCGCTGCCGCTCACCCCCACGCCCGAGGAATTGGCGTTGCTCGCGAAGTTCGACCTCGTCGTCACACCGGGTGAGAGCGTCCGTGCGGCGCTCGCGGCGGCAGGTTCGAGCCTCCGCCCACTCGTGTGCCGGCCGGGCGTCGATCACGTTCGGGCGGAGGTCGCGCGGACCGTGGCGCCGGGCGCACCTGTCCAGCTGATCATGATCGGGAACGTCGCGCCGCTGAAGGGCATCGCGGACGCGCTCGAGGCGCTCGGTCCGCTCGGCGACGTCTCCTTCGAATTGACGATCGTCGGCGATACGGCGGCACACCCCGAGCACGTGACCGAGCTCCGGGCGCTCGCTAGCCGGCTCGGCCTCGCCGAGCGCGCGCATTTCCGGGGCGCGCTTCACCACGATCATGCCCTCGCTGAGCTCCAAAGGAGCGACGTGTTGCTCCTGCCGAGCTACACGGAAAACGCGCCGCTCGTCGTGCTCGAAGCACTCGCCGCGGGCGTCCCCGTCGTGGGCTACGCGGTTGGCGACGCCCCACGCTTCCTCACGGCGAGCGGGGCGGGGCTGCTGGTGCCGGTACTCGACGTTCCGGCGCTGTCGGCCGCCCTCGCCCGCATCCTCCGCGACCCTGCCGAGCGAGCTCACCGTTCGGCGCGGGCGCGCGCTGCCGGACTCTTGCTACCGACCTGGGCGCACGCGGCAGAGGATTTCGCTCTGACGATCGGCGCCGATCTGTTGCTGCCAGGGTGGGCGCCGAAGTCCGTGGCCTTTCACTAGCCGAGACGAGCCAAGGCGTTCGCGATCGTCTTCACGATCGACTCGCATTCGGCGGAGGAGTTACCGGCGACGACGGCGATGCCCTGGGCGCGATCGAGGTGCAGGGTGACGGGCAAGCCGGCAACGGCGTAGTCCCAAAAGAGCTGATCGCCACCGTCGAAGCGATCGCCGCCGTCGGCGCCGAATTCTTGCGTCATCACGTCGGCGCACTTGCGAAAGACGACGCGATTCGCGTCGCCGTGCGTCCAGATGCGGAGCCGGCCCTCGCGAGTGCGATCCGAACGAGCGCTGGTCATGCGCGCACGTGAGCCGAGCCCGGCGCCGGGGTCAAAACAAGTGCAGAAACGAGCGACCGAACGAGGCCGTGACGAGCCCCGTCCCGATCAGCGCCGACATCAACCCGAGCGTGCCGGGCTCGACCAAGCCGCCGGCAAGCCCGACAAGGACCGCGACGAAACCGAGGCGCCCGATGAGCGAGCGCGGCTCCGGGTCGCGGACGGGCAGGGCTGCGACCGTGAGCACGTAGGCGTACCGAAGCAGCCCCGAGAGCAGGATCCACCCGCCGAAACGGCCACGCTGCCAGAGCTCCACGCACAGCACCATCACGAGCAGAGCGTCCACCTCGACGTCGAAGAGCGCCCCAAAGGGCGATGCGGTCCCGTACCGGCGCGCGAGCGCTCCGTCGACGAGGTCGAGCGCACCGACGACGACCACCGCTGCCACGATGACCAGCGCGGGCGCCCGATGCAGGCCAAACGTCACTGCGAGCACCATCGCGAGCCGGACCGCGGTGACACCGTTCGCCGCACCGAAGTTTCCTGCCGGCGTGAAACGGCCACGCCCACCCGCGAGAAGAGCGCCAAACGACACGACCGCCGCGACCCCGAGCGGCCACGGGTGGCGAGCGACGGCAACGACCACCGAACCCGCGACGAGCAGCATCGCGTTCAGCGTCGAAAGTCGCTCGAGCGGCAGCGCCTTCGGATGCATCGCAGCAGAGCATACGCGGGTTGAAGCATCCACGGGTGGGTCCCGGAGCAAGACATAGCTCAGAGGTTATCTTGGAAGATCAATCCGACTCTTGGCTCAATAGCCGCTGAATCAACTATTCCCTGCGAGCTATATTCCAGATCGGAATGTGGTCCCCCAGCACCCCCTCCGTCGGCTCGGTTAAGCGCGAATAGCGGCTCATTCTGGAAAAATTGGACGCAGCTCGCTAGAAACGAAGGATGACGAGCGCGGAACGCGGTCCCCCGACGAGCGCCCGCGCGTTCTGGGTCGTCGCGCCCGGCCGCGGGGAAATTCGCGACGAGCCGCTGCCGGATCCGCGCGACGACGAGGTGCTGGTGCGAACCGTAAGAAGCGGGATCAGCCGCGGGACGGAAGCACTGGTGTTCAGCGGGCGTGTGCCGCCGAGCGAATTTTCGCGCATGCGGTGTCCGCACCAGGCCGGGGATTTTCCGGGGCCGGTGAAGTACGGCTACGTGAACGTCGGCCTGGTCGTCGAAGGGCCGGAAACGTTGCGCGGGCGCGCGGTGTTCTGCCTGTATCCGCACCAGACAGCGTACGTCGTCCCGGCGAGCGCCGTCGTGCCGTTGCCGAGCGGCGTGCCGGTGGAACGCGCGGTGCTCACCGCCAACATGGAAACGGCGCTGAACGCCGTGTGGGACGCTGAGCCGCGCGCCGGCGACCGCATTACCATCGTGGGAGCGGGTGTCGTCGGCTGCCTCGCCGCATACCTCCTCTCGAAGATCCCGGGCACGGTGGTCACGCTCTCGGACGTGAACCCCGCGCGCGGCGACACCGCCGCCGCCCTCGGGCTCGGTTTTTCGACGCCGGAGAGCGCCGAGCCGGAGCGCGATCTGGTGCTTCACACGAGCGGCAGCGAAGCGGGCCTCCACACCGCGCTCCGCCTCGCCGCCCCCGGCGCGACGGTCCTCGAGCTCTCGTGGTTCGGCACGCATGACGTCCGCCTGCCGCTCGGCGAAGCGTTTCATTCCAAACGGCTCACGCTCCGCGCGTCGCAGGTCGGCACGGTGAGCCCCGCCGCCCGCCCGCGTTTCACCCATCGCGAGCGTCTCGCCCTCGCGCTCGAACTCCTCCGGGATCCTCGGCTCGACGCGCTGCTCGACGGCACCAGCGATTTTTCAGAGCTTCCCGCCACGATGGCGCGCCTCGCCAGTTCCGCCGGCGCGCTCTGCCACGCCGTCACCTACGCGTAGATCGGCGACGCTCCGGCCGTGCGTGGTTCTTCACGTCGCATCTTGTCGGAGCTCGAGCACGTTCGCGTCCGGATCGCGCACGAACACGGAGATGCCCGGACCGAGCCGGCGAGGGCCCTCCGTGATCGGGATGCCCAGACGGCCGAGTTCCTCGACGGTCTGCTCGATCGAGGCGACGCGAAGCGCCACGTGGGTGTAGCCGGGGACCTTCACCGGGACGTCCATCAAGCGGTTCTTGCCGTCGAAATCGGAGGCCGCGTTCACGACCAGGTTCAGCTCCACGCCGTCGTCGTTCTGCAAAATGAGAACGGGGTCGTGAGCGTCGCGGTACACGACCTTGAAGCCGAACCGCTCGTAGAACTCGACCGCGCGGCCCTCGTCCGTCACCCGGATCCCGATGTGGTGAAAGCTTTCGATCCTCATTCGAGCATCAGCCCCAGCGCCAGCGCGGGGGCTCACCCTTCGCCCAGCAGATTGCGATCAGAACTGCGGTCATCGCAACGATGAAGACGACCGAGGCCGTCACGTTGCGGAGAGCCAGGAACGGCGCACCGGTGAGCGTGACGGCGAGCCACACGACCAGCGTCACCCAACCCTGCCAACGAGCGGGAAGGCCCCAACCCCAACCGTACCGCTTGGCGTGAAACCAATACTTCGGCGGCGCAGCGCTGCCCATGACGTCCAGGTACCACCACGGTGTGCGGGCGCCACGCCGCCGGTGCTCTGCTACGATTGAGCGGCATGGTTGGTTGGATCGGGAGCTTCAGCGGGGCGGCCCTCGTGGCCGCGATCGGCGTGCTCGTGGCCGCCTGCGGCGGCCAATCCCGTTCCATGGCGGACGACGAGCCGGGCACCGGCGCGACCGGTGGATCCGATGCCTCAGGCGGCGTTGGCGCGTCGGGCGGGGCCGGGGGAGTGGGAGGCACCGGCGCTGGGTCGGGGGGCACAGGCGGTACCGTCGCGCTCCCCATCGGCTGCATCGTGGATGGCGTCCGATACGACGTCGGGGAGACCTTCCCGGCCGGAGATACTTGCAACACTTGCACGTGCAACGCACCCGAGACGGTCGTGTGCACCCGCACCGCGTGCCAGACGTGCGAGAGCATCGCCGCGACCTGGAGCGCTGACCTGCTGGACGCCAAACGATGTAACCCCGGGCTCGACTTCCAATGCACGAACCTCGTGTCGAGTGGGCTCCAGTGCGGGTGCTCGACGTTCGTGAACTGGAGCGATGAACGGCTGAACTACACCCAGCTCCAGTGGGTGAGCATGGGCTGTGGCGAGGGCGTTACGTGCGGGGCCTGCCCGCCGGCACCGGTTCGCGGCCAATGCGCGGCGGAGGGCGTGATGGAGGGCTTCTGCGTGGACGTGTACGACGAGCCCCCGGAACCGTAGCCGGACCCCAAGCCGTCGGTCATTGGCGCCGAAAGTGCGATCGAACGCCGCTGATCCCGCATGAAATGGGTCGCGAGCGCCCTCGGGCGTTCGGACCTCGTCCCCGAGCCCCGCGCGGGCCGTCCGTGGAGCCATGCGAAGAAAAATGCCCCAGATATCAGTGCCTTCCGCGCCGCTCTGGCTCGCTATCGCCGGCGGGCTCGGTGCCGCCTGTGCCCCCGCAGCGAGCGCGCCGCCGCCTCCGGTTGCCGCCGCCGCCCCGGCTCCGCCGCCGCCTACCCCTGAGCCCGCCCCCGAGCCCGTGGTGGTCGTTGGCGAGGCCGAAGTCAGAAACCCGTCCACCTTCGCGCGGCCGAAAAGCCGGGTTCTCTTTCGCTACTACGACCTCGGCATCGCGGCGGACGATCCGCGAGCCGGCATCCTCGCGGTCAAGCGCGGCGAGGCCGTCGTGCCGAGCCAACCGATCGACGATGACGGCGACGGCGTGAAGGATTCGTTGCTCGCGCTCGTCGATCTGAAACCGAGCGAAACGTTGACGGTCGCGATCGTCGCCGACCGCGCGGCGAGTGCCACCGAGTTCCCCAAGCTCACCCAAGCCGAGATCTCTCACAAGGTGGGCGGCGAGTGGAAGCCGAGGAAAGACAAGCCGGAGCTCAAGGAATACGTGGGCGGCACGTTCAAGAACGTGACGCGCCTCACGGCGCCCCCCGAGCACACCGACCACTCCAACTTCATCCGCTACGAGGGGCCGGGCATCGAATCCGACAAGGTCGCTTATCGCGTCTATCTCGACTGGCGGAACGGCTTCGACATCTTCGGCAAGAAAGTCGGCACGCCGGTGCTCCAGGGCGTCGGGCAAGACGGCTTCGAGTCGTATCACCACATGGCGCCGTGGGGCATGGACATCCTCAAGGTCGGGCAGTCGCTCGGCACCGGCGGCTTCGGCTACTGGACGGGCGAAAAAGTGGCGATCGTGTCCGACGTCAAGCGCTGGGACGCCACCGTCGTCGAGAACGGCAACGTCTACTCCGCGTTCCGCATCACCTACGGCGGTTGGAAGGTCGCGGGCAAGGAGGTCGACCTCAGCGCCGAGCTCTCGATGATCGGCGGGAGCCGGCTCGTGCGCGCGCGGCTCAAGCTCAGCGACGATCTTCCGAACCTCGCCGTCGGCATCGTCAAGCACCCGGGCGTGGAGGTGGTCAGGGGGTCGAGCGAGGTCACCGGTAAGGCGTTCACGTACCTCGGCAGCTTCGGCAAGCAGAGCCTGAACGACGACCAGCTCGGCATGGCCGTGCTCTTCGAGCAGGGCGCCAAGAAATCCGAGCCCACCGACGAGGCGAACTACGCGGTGGTGGTCGAGCCCGCGGGAAAGATGCTGGATTACTACTTCATCGCGGCCTGGGAGGGGGAGATCGACGGCCCGAAAACGAAGGCCGATTTCGCCGCGCTCCTCGAGCGTGAAACGGAGATGCTCACGCTACCGCCCCGCGTGCGCCTCTCGACCGCGCTGTCTTCGCAGGTCAAAGCGTCGCCGGTCAGCGCGGAATCGGCGCTCGCCTGGGGCAAGCGGCTGGCTGATTCGGAGCTGGCGAGAAAGACGCTCGCTTACCGGCACGGCGGCTGGGACGAGAACCGCCGGCGAAAGCCGCGCTTCGAGTACGACATCGTCGGCGTGTTGCCGCTCGCGTACGACATGCTGGCCGAGGTCGCACCCGACGAGCGTTTCTCCGAGGTGATCGAAAAGGTCACCGGCTCCTACGTCACCGATCGCGGCGAGATCCTCGAGTACACGGAGAAGGAATACAACCTCGACAGCGTGAACCCGGGGCGCAACGTGCTCCGCCTCTACGCCAAGACCAAGGCACCGAAGTACAAGCAGGCGGCGCAGCTCCTGCGGAAGCAGCTCGCCAGGCAGCCGCGGACCAGCGAAGGCGCGTACTTTCACAAGAAGAAGTACCCGTCACAGCTCTGGACCGACGGCGTGTACATGAGCATGCCGTTCTTGGCCGGCTACGCGGCCATGTTCGAGAACGGGAAGAGCTTCGACGAGGTCGTGAACGAGTTCGTCGTCGCGAGAAAACACCTGCGAAACCCCGAGACGGGCCTCTATTTTCATGCCTGGGACGAAAAGAAAAAGCAGGTCTGGGCGAATCCGAAGACCGGTTTGTCGCCCGAGTACTGGGGGCGCGGCATGGGGTGGTTCGTGATGGCCGTAGTCGACGTGCTCGACGAGATCCCCGCGAGCGACGAGAAGCACCGAAAACCGCTGCTCGAGATCGTGACCGAGCTCGCGGCCGCGCTCCAAAAGTATCAGGAGCCGAAGACGGGCACGTGGTGGCAGGTGATGGACAAGCCCGACGGACCGGGAAACTACCGGGAGTCGAGCGCGTCGGCGATGTTCACCTACTTCTTCGCGAAGGCGATCGCGAAGGGCTACCTGCCTCCTTCGTACACCCCCACCGCCGTGAAGGCGTTCGAAGGTTTGGTGAAGGAGTTCATCACCGTGCACCTCGACGGGCGCGTCAGCATGACCCATCAGTGCCTGGTCGGCGGCCTCGGCTTCGGACGCGACGGCAGTTACCGCTATTACATGAGCGAGCCGGTGTGGGAAAACGATCCCAAAGGCACCGGGCCGTTCATCATGGCGGCGGTCGCCGTCCATCGGCTGCTGGCGGCAAAGAAGTAGTGGCTAGTTCCTCTGCCGCGCGCGCCGCGTCACGAGTGCGTGATGCGTCGCGGGTGCGAAATCGCCTCGCTCGGTGTAGTCGTCCCACAGTGGCAAGGGTGTGGTGCGAAAGAGGTCGGCACCCCGCTGGGAAACCGCCCAATCGAACAGCGTTTCAGGTGTTGCGCGCCCGGTCTTGAGGGCAACCACCAGCTCACCCCAACCACAACTCGGGAGCCCCAAGCACAAGCGCTCCAGGAACTCCGCCATCTCATACGCTTGTGCATAGAAGAGCCTCGCTGCCTCGGCAGACCCCAAGGTCGGGCGCGCACTCACCATCTCCTGCAATGGGATGCGGTGAATTTTCGACACCTGCCGGTAGTTGGGCGGAGCGTCCCGAGCGAGCCTCATCGCCGCTCCTTCCTGAAACCAAGTCGGTTCGACGATGTCATTGCTGATGAGCACGTGGTGGACGTACTCGTGCTTCAGGCTGCTCGACAGCAGGCGCTCCTGCAAAGACGTCGGTGCTAGGGGTGACTCCGGCGCTAGGTGGATGGCGCCGTCGTAGTACGCGACGGCAGGAGGGCCGACACAGGAGTGAGCGCGCAATGCTTCGACGCTCCGATAGACGAAAACGCTAGCCGGCGGGTCGCCGGAGAGCCTGAGCTCGCCGGTGATCCGAGGATGGACGTCGGGCAGCTGGCGCGCGATCGCCTGCGCGGCCCACGGGGGCGCGTCGGGATCGGCGTAGATTGTCGTGCGCCCCGCCGCCGTAGGCGTGAACGTTGCCAGGTACTTGTTGCGTTCCGCGTCGCGGCCCTCCGCGGCCTCCGAACACTGGCCGGGGCGGCGCCAGAGTACGTCTCTCCGCGTCCGGGCGGCATCGGCAACCGCCCCGGACACGCCGGAGGCAGCTGCCTCCCCCGGTATCGCTACGGTCTGGTCGGTCGCTCGAACACCGGCCTGCTCACCCCAACCCGAAGTCGAACGCTTCCGCTTGCTCGCCGACGCGGCGGATCGCGGACGCGCTGATTGCGGCGCGGTCTCACCAGTACGGTCTTCGACAGCGGTGCCAGCACCGGCACGCCAAACGCGTTGCGTTCCCAAAAGTCCCAGCCCAAGCAGACTGGTGGCGCCCAAGACCAGGTAGGCCCACCGCCACGACTGCTTGCCCCGCTCGGCCATGACTACGACGTCGAACGTCTGAGGGCGAGCGTGACGTTGTGCCCGCCGAACGCGAGCGAATTCGAAAGTGCCGCGTCCACCCGAACCGTTCGCGCCACATTCGCGACGTGGTCGAGGTTGCACTCGGGATCGGGGGTGTCGAGGTTGATGGTCGGGGGGACGACGCCGCGGTCGATGGCGAGCGCGCAGACCGCCGCCTCGAGCGCTCCGGCGGCACCGAGCAAATGTCCCGTCATCGACTTGGTGGAACTGACGGCGACGATTCCACCGTGATCGCCGAGGGCACCGCGGATCGCCAGCGTCTCGGCCGGATCCGAGAGAAGGGTGCCGGTGCCGTGCGCGTTGATGTAGTGAACGTCTGAAGCTGCGAGCCCGGCTTCGCGCATCGCGAGTTGCATCGCCTTCGTCACGCGCTCGCCGTCTGGGCGCGGCGCCGTCAGGTGGTGGACGTCGCTGGTCTGGCCGTAGCCGCACACCTCGGCGTAGACGTGCGCACCGCGCGCCTTGGCCGAATCCACCGATTCGAGCAGGAGCACGCATGCCCCCTCACCGAGCACGAAGCCGTCGCGATCGGTGGAAAACGGCCGCGCGGCGCGCGGTGGATCGTCGTTCCGCCGTGAGAGCGCGCGCATCGAGGCGAAGCCCGACATCACGACCGGGTTGATCGCACCTTCGGCGCCGCCGACGAGACACGCCGTGGCATAGCCGTCGCGGATCATCCGGAACCCCTGGCCGATGGCGTCGGCCGACGACGCACAGGCGCTGAGTGGCGCGTAGCTCGGCCCGCCCAGGCCGTACCGATGCGAGATCACGGACGCGGCGAGGTTTGCCATCGCCATCGGGATGAACAGCGGCGAGACGGCTTGCCCGTCCAGGTGCGCCTGCACTCCGGTGAAGATCACGTCCGGACCGCCGAGCCCGCTGCTGATGATGGTCGCCATCTCGTCCTTGTCGAGACCATCGAGACTCCGATCGGCGAGCGCGAGCTCGGCGGCGGCGACGGCGAGCTGTCCGACCCTGGCCAGGCGCTGCGCGTCCTTGAAGTCGAGAAAGCGCCGGGGCTCGAAGCCGTCGACCTCGGCGGCGATCTGGACCCGTGCGGCGCTCGCGTCGAACAGGGTGATGCGCCGGACGCCGCTCTGCCCAGCGACCAGGCTTTTCCAGAATGGTTCCAAGCCGATACCGAGCGGGGTGACGAGGCCGATGGCCGTGATGGCGACCCGCACCCGACCACCCGCCCGCGCCTGCTCGCTGGTCAGGGGAGCTCCGCGGCCTTCGCCTTCACGAGCCCCATCAGCTCGCCGAAGGTCTGCATCCGGATCATCTGCGCGGTCTCGAGCACCAGACCGTACTTGTTCTCGAGCATGGTCGCGATGCCGAGGACCCCCAGCGAGTCGAACCCTGCGTCTTCGAGGGTGGCATCCTGGGCGATCGAATCGAGCGCGATGTCGTAGTTCGTGCTCAAGAAATCCGCGATGTCTTCGCGGATGGAGTCATACGTACTCATCGTGCAGGACCTTGCCCATCGCGATCACGATCGCCAACCCACAATCTAACAGATACGCTCCCCCCATGCACACCGTTTGCGTCCGCAGCCACGTGATGATCGCCCACAGCTTCAAGGGCGAACTTTTCGGTCCCGCGCAGCGCCTCCATGGAGCGACCTACGTGGTGGATGTCGAACTGCGGGCGAAAACACTCGGGCCGGAGGGTGTCGTCGTGGATATCGGGCGCGCGACGAAGGCGCTCGAGGCCCTGCTCGGCCAGATCAACTACCGGAACCTCGACGACGACCCGGCCTTTGCCGGCAAGAACACGACGACCGAGTTCCTCGCTCAGGTCGTGTTCGAACGCATGAGGGAACACGTCCGGCACGGCGAACTCGGCCCCGGCGCCGATCGCATCGCCTCGATGAAAGTGACCCTTCACGAGTCGCACGTCGCCTGGGCGGCGTACGAGGACGCGGTCTAGGGCTATCTCGCCATTGGCTTCGCCGATTCCGAGGCTACGCTCGGCACCGTGTCGGTTCTTCTTTCTGCGCGAGACCTCGGCCACGCCTTCGGGCACCGGCCGCTGTTCGAGGGGGCGAGCTTCACGCTCTCCGAGGGCGACCGCATCGGACTGATCGGACCGAACGGGGCGGGCAAGAGCACGCTGCTCCAGATCATCGGCGGCCTCCTCGCCCCCGACCGCGGCGAGGTCGCCCGGCGCCAGTCGCTGCGCATCGCCTACCTCGAGCAGGTTCCCGAGTTTTCTCTGGCCACGGTGCGCGAGGTGGTGACGGCCGGCCTCGGCCGCGTCGGGCCCGCACGCTTCGACGACGAAGCCAGAGTCGAAGAATGGGTGAGCAAGCTCGACCTCGATCCGGAGGCCCGCGTTGCCGAGCTTTCCGGCGGCTGGAAGAAGCGCGTGGCCCTCGCCCGCGTGCTGGCCTCCGATCCGGAGCTCGTGCTGCTCGACGAGCCGACCAACCACCTCGACGTCGAGAGCATCGTCTGGCTCGAGAAGCTGCTCGCGGGAGCGCGCTTCGCGACGCTCACCGTCACCCACGATCGCCTGTTCTTGCAGCGGGTGGCAAACCGTATCTTGGAGCTCGACAAGCGGAATCCTGGTGGGCTTCTCGACGTGGCCGGCGACTACGCGACGTACGTGGAGCAGAAGGCCGAAGCGATGGCGGCCCAGGAGCGCCGCGAGCAGACGCTCCGGAACACGCTCCGGCGCGAGACGGAGTGGCTGCGGCGAGGCGCGGCGGCCCGCACCACGAAGCAGGCCGCGCGCATCGAGCGGGCGGGCGCCCTCGCCGACGAGGTGGCTGCGCTCGGCTCGCGGAACCGTGTCGGCGCGGTCGAGCTCGAGTTCATGTCCGGCGAACGGGAGAACGCACGCACGCGACGGCTGATCGAGGCGCGCGGGATCTCGAAGCGGTTCGCCGAGCACGTCGTATTCGAGGGCATCGATCTACTCCTCACCCCGCGAACGCGACTCGGGCTGCTCGGCCCGAACGGCTGCGGCAAGACCACCCTCCTCCGCGTGCTCACCGGCGGAGACGAGCCCAGCGAGGGAAGCGTTTTTCGCGCTGACGGCCTCCGGATCGTCTACTTCGAGCAGGATCGGGCGTCTCTCGATCCGGCGCGGACGGTCGCCGACACGGTTTCCCCCGACGGGGACTTCGTCCATTTCCAGGGCTCCTACCTGCACCGGCACGGCTACCTCGAGCGCTTCCTGTTCCGGGCCGAGCAGATGCGGACGCCCGTCGGCAGCCTTTCCGGCGGCGAGCAGAGCCGGCTCTTGCTCGCGCGGTTGATGCTTTCCGCCGCCGACGTTTTGGTGCTCGACGAGCCTACCAACGATCTCGATCTTCCGACGCTCGGGGTACTGGAGGAAGCGCTCGAAAGCTTCGACGGAGCCGTCCTGCTCGTCACCCACGACCGCTACTTCCTCGATCAGGTGACGACGGAGCTCCTCGTGTTCCACGGCGGCCCGGGCGAGCAGGGTCAGGTCACGTCGCTCGCCGGCATCGAACAATGGGAGCGCTGGCATCAAGCCCGAGCGTCCGCGCGCTCGGCGCGAGTTTCCGACACCCCGCGTGAAGCACCCGCTCGCCCGAAGGAAAGCCCCACGCTGCGCAAGGGCAAGCTCACCTTCAGCGAACAGCGCGACTGGGACGGCATCGAGGGCCGGATCCTCGCCGCGGAGGAGCGCCTCGCCGCGCTCGAAGCCGAGTGCGAGCTGCCCGAGGTCGTCAGCGACGGCCCGCGCTTGATCGCCCTCGGCACCGAGATCGCCGAAGCTCGCGCCGAAATCGAGCGACTCTACGCGCGCTGGGCAGAACTCGGCGAGCGACTCGGCGTCTGATGGACGCGGGATCCAGCGTCCTTCTCGCGCTCAGCGGTCTCCAGGGCTCGACTCAGAAATCGACGCCGCCGCCCAGATTGAACGCGAGCTCGTGCACCGTCACCGGCGAGGCGATAGGCCGTTGCTGGAGTTCGGCTCCATTGAGCGAAAGTGCCACACCGGGCAAGTCGCCCCAGCCGTAGGCGTAGCGACCGCCGAGGGTCGTGGAGAACGTCAGCTCGCGTTTCTTCTCGTCGGCCGTGTGTTGACTCTCGAGCTCGACACCGAAGGCCACGCCGACGAAGTGGGTCTTGTATTGCTTTCGGCCGCTGAGATCGGTGAAGAGGCCCCCGCCCGCGGTAAGGCCGGGGATCACGTCGTGGGTCATGCCCACTCTGCCGTTCCCGACCCACGTTCGGTCGTAGAACGTGGAATCCGGGAGCTCTCGCGGGAGGCTGATCGGCGTCGACACGTCACCGTCGAGGAGGAGCTGAGTCTTACCGATTCGGTAGGCAACGCCTGCGCGGAGCCGCGCCGGTGTCGTGAAATCCCAAACGGCGACGGTTCCCTGCTGCGCTTCCAGCTCGAACGCGGTCATGCCCATGGTGGCCGCGCCCTGACCGACGAGGCGCTTCACGTCGCTGAAGCCTGTGAACATCGGACTCTGAATCGAAACACCGAACGCCAACTCGGGAACGGGGCTCCACTGCGTGCCGAGCGTCAGCCGAAGGCCGTAATCTGCCTGGGTCGCGTAGGCGGAGCCGTTGTAGAAATCCTCATCGGCGGCGCCCGGAGTGCCTGCCGCAACCTGGACGAACTCCCGGCGCGACGTGTAGACGCCGGCCAGCGTGGCGCCGACGCGCAATTCCGAGCCGAAACGTTTCGCGACCGTGAGCGCGTAGTCGGTCTCGTTGAAGACGGTGGTCAGCGTGGCCGCAAAGGTCTGACCGCCGACCGTCGTGGCTACCGTTTGAAGCTCGTAGTCGTTGGTACGCGGGACGAAGATCCCGAAGGCAATGACGATCTCGTCGTCCAACAATTCGCGGGCGTAGGACAGTACGCTCGGGACCAGCATCCAATCGGTGACCTTCGCGTCGGCTGACGTGCCGTCCGGCAAGACGAGCAGCGACTTCGCGTCGTAGAGATTCATGCCGTAGACGCTGCCGGTGACGTCGAGCTGGTTGCGGGTCGAGTGGCCGAGGCCCGCCGGGTTGAACCAGGCGCCCGAGCCGTCGGAGACGACGGCGGTGATGGCGCCGCCGGTGAGCGTTGCTTGATTGCCGAGCAGCACGGCGTCGTCGTTGCCCGCGCGGGCAACACTCGTGACGAAAACCAGAAGGACGACGCCGGCACCGGCAAGGCGCATGGCCGAGAACGTCCTCAGAGTGGAACGCCCTGTCAATACGGAGCAGGATTTCGGGCTACGCGAGCTGGGTGAGCGGCCCGGATTCGGCGTTGATGTTACCGACGCTCGTTTGAGACGTGAGCCCCATCGTCTGGCAGATCGAGACCAGGAGGTTCGCGCTGTTCACGTTGTTCACGTCCAGGAAACGCCCCGTACGCAGACCGAGCGCGCCACCGCCGATCATCACGACCGGCCAGGGCCGCATCGCGTGGGACGTGGTACCGAGCTCGCGCCCCCACACGACGAGCGTGTTGTCGAGCAAGCTGCCGTTGCCCTCGTCGATCGCGTCCATCGCCGTGAGCATGGTCATGATCTGCTCGCAGTACCAGGCGTCGATCGCCATCAGCTTGTCGCGGTTGTCGGTGTTCTCGTGCGACATCGTGTGGTGCGCGACGGTGTGACCGAGCCAGGTGTGCGTCACGTTGGAAAAGCCGTAGCTCAGCTGAACGCTCATCACGCGCGTGACGTCGCAGGCGAGCAGGTGCGGCACCATGCCGAGCATGGCCGCGACTTCCGTCGGGAATTTGCTGTTGTTCGAGAAGCGGTCGCTCGGGTCGGGGCGCGCCGGTAGCGAACAACCGACGGTCGGCGTCGGCGGCATCGTGTTGATGCGTTGCTGAATCACGTTCAGCCCGGCAACGTGCGCGTCGATCTTCGGGTACTCCTCGGAGCTCACCTTCGTGCGGAGCCTGCCGAGATCACCCTTCACGAGGTCGATGATGCTCGATTGTTCGAGCTGGCGCTGCGCCGCGGCCGGATCGACCATCGGCGGCTCCCCGGTCGAGGGCATCACGCCCATGAACAGGCGGTCGAAGGCTGCCTGCGGGTTCGTCTCCGGGTGAAGCGGTTGATCGTCGGCCTTGTAGATCGTGCGGGTAACGCTGGTCGGATTACCGCACTGCGCGCCGAGCTCGATCGTACGGTAGGGCGTGTCCTGCGTCGCGTCGGTGGCCGCGGTCGAGTAGGGCATGCCCGCACCGAACGCCGCCGCCACGATCTGATCGACGGACGGGCCGCTGCCCCAACCGGTGCGGTGGCCGTTGCCGCCGTCGAAATCGGCTCCGTTTCCCGGATCCTTGAGCCGCGCGCCGGTCCACATGCCGGCGCTGCCGAACGCGTGCTGCTCGCCGGCGCCTTCGGCGCTCATCCGGAGGCCCCAGGGGACGATGACCTTCGATTTGAGCGGCTCGAGCGCAGCGTGGATCTGGTGGAGCGTGAAGTCCGTCTCCGTCCCCTGCGGCTTCCAGTCGATCGGGCCGGCCGAGCTGTCCGAATCCGCCGTGCCGTCGGGGGTGAAGACGAGGAGCAGTCGCTTCGGCCGCGTGCCTTCCATGCCACTCGCGTTCAACAGCGGGACGAACGGCGCGACGGCCGTGCTGACGCCGAGACTCTTCAGGAAGCTGCGTCGGGTAACGAAAGGGCGGATTCTCATCGTCGTTTCCTCAATTCCCGATCGCACGCACGCGGCGGAAAGCGTTGGAGAGAACGATACCGGTGATGAGCTCCCGGACGTTCCCGTTGGCGGCAAAGTCTTCGTGGATGGTGCGGAGCGCGCAGCCGTCGTCAGTGGCCTCCATGCGGCCGAGCGAATAGCGGAACCACTGGTTCGATACGCAGTCTCGAACGGTCCGGCTGGCAGCCAGGAGCTGCCCGAGCTCCACGCCTCCGGTGAAGGGCACCTCGAGGTCCGGCCCCGCGTCGTACACGATGCCGGACGCGTCGATGGTCTCGCCCCCTTCCTCGGTGCGCCAGGCGCCGGAGCCGTCGTAGTTCTCGAACGAGAGCCCGATCGGGTCGATCTGCGTGTGGCAGCCCCCGCACGCAGGGTCCGTCTCGTGGGCGATGAAGCGGTCGCGCGCCGTGGGGCCGAGTTCGGGCGGCAGCGCCGTCGGCATCACGTCGAGCGGCGGCGGGTCGATCGGTTGGCAGAGCATGTTCTCGCGCACGGTGATGCCGCGATGGACCGGCGACGGCGTGACCCCGCGGTAGTGCTTCACGAGGAACCCCGCCTGCGTCAGAAGGCCGCCGCGCTGCGCCGGATCGAGCGAAACCTGCGTGCCGGGCGTGAAACCCGACGGCATCGCGATGCCATAGGTCTCGAACAACGGACCCTCCGGGAACGAGAAGGGCGCCGTCAGCAACGTGGTGAGCAGGCCGTCGCCGCTCCGCACGACGAAGTCGGTGAAGTTCGAGGTCTCGTTCAGCATCGCCGTCGCGAGCTCGGGCTCCGTCTGCCCGAGCGTCCCGAACTCGTTCAGGTTGATGGCGAGCCACTGCAAGTGGAACGAAGGCACCGAGTCGCGCGCCTTCGGATCCGCCAGCATGCGCGAGACCTGGGCGGTCAGGGTCGCATCGTCGTCCAGCATGCCGGCGCCGGCGAGGTCGAACAGCGCCTGATCCGGCATCGTGTCCCAGAGGAAATACGAGAGCCGCGAGGCAAGCTCGTAGGCGGTGAGCGCCTGGGGCGTGTCGGTGGGATCGCCGCTCGCACCGATGTCCGCGTGGTAGAGGAAGTACGGGGACTGCAGCATCGCCTCGACGATCAGGCGGAAGCCGTTCGCGGCATCCGCGGCCACTGCGAAGAGCGCGACGTACGCGTCGACCTCTTCCGCCAGCAGCGGGCGGCGATAAGCCTTGAGCCCGAACGCCGTCACGAACTCGCGCACGCACGCCTCGCCCGTCGCCAGATCGCACGGCGAAAGCTGCGCCATGCGGCTCTGAGCGTCCGCGGCGACCGCCTGCGCGGCTTCCATGTGCTGCTGGACGAGAAGATCCGTGATCGGCGAGATCGCGTTGCTCGCGAAGGGACCGACGGTTTCGTCCGGTGAGATTCCTGACGCCGGGGCGCCCGTGGCACCCAGAAGGTCCCGCACGGTGTGGTCGAACTGGCTGCGCGTCAGGCGGCGAACGCGCGTGCGCCCGACGCGGGCCGCGTCGCCGACCTCCATGGCGCACTGCTCAGGAGGCGGATCGACCACGCCACCGGAGCCGCCGGTGCCGGAACCGCCGGAGCCGCCCGTGCCGCCTGTCGTGGAACCACCCGTGCCGGTGCCCCCCGTGCTCGTTCCACCAGTGCCCGTTCCGCCGGTGCCAGTGCCACCGGTCGCGGAAGCGCCACCGCTGCCGGCCGCGCCGCCCGTTGCGGCGCTGCCGCCCGTTGCACCGCTGCCTGTGGAAGCGGTTCCAGGATTGGTGTCGTTCGTGTTGATGGTGCCCGTACACCCCGCGAGTGCGAGACCGAGAGTCGCCACGAGCGCCGTGCTGAACACGACGGGAGCGACTCGAGAATCGGTGCAACGCATGGCTCGATTTCCTTCAGAGTCCCGGTACCGATGCGCGTCGCGAGCAGGCGCGGACGCACGCAGTCTGAAACGTTTAAGCTATGGTTTTTTCGGCTTTCGGCAAGCCCGATCCGACCTCCGAATTCCCATTTTTGCGTCGCCTTGGCGCCCCCATTTCTTGCTCGCGGAATCCTCCACCCTAAGCGGATGCTTCGCGGACGTTCACCGCGTGGTGACCACATCTGCGCACATCACGAACCGGTGACCTGTTACGGCGGGGGCAATTCGGCCGCCGCCCACTGGGGTCGGAGTGCGTGGCAGGAATCTCGACCGCGGAGCCACATGCGCTGAATTGCAGCGCACGCAAGGAGAGCGCACATCCGCCCACCGATCTCGTGCAACGGACGTGGTTGACCTTGATAGGTCGTTTCCAGTTGGGGATAATCTTCGACATTGATTTAGGAGGGTGGCAATGAGAAGCAAGGTTTCAGTTCTCGGAGGGTGCGTCCTGGGTTGCGTCGCCGTGGCGATGTCAGTCTCTTGTGCGGATGAACCGATGAACGAGGAGGTGGAAGAGGAAGTCGCCCCGTTCGTCTTGTCGCATGGTGGATTCGGCCGATTCGGTCATCATCGACCGCGACATCGGCCCCACCACGATTCGCCCCATGGCGGGCAGTGTACGGCCACGAGTCAGGACGGTGTCGTCACCGTCAAGCTCCGGACAGGGACCCTGAATGAGACGAGCATGTCCGTTGTGGCGAGCCAGAACCTAAGTACCGGGCACTTTTCCCTGGACAAGAAGGTCCGGCGCCGCGGGGTGGACCTTATCGTGTCGCACGACACGGGCACTTCGAGCAGCATGCAGGCCGATGTGCACTACTCATTCCCCATCCGCGGGATTCGGGAAGCCACGGGTACCAGCGATGGGGCAACGGTGGAGGGGATGGTTGACGGCAGAGCTATTGTTCCGCATGCGATCGATTCCGATCCGAACCTAACGCAATTTGCCGATGGGCAACCTCCGCCTCGGGTCTTCGTGCCGTTTGGCTTCGTACACACGCTGCGCGCGCTTGCAGAGCACGCAGAGGACTTGGTGGAGGAGTGTAGCTTCGAGGTGCTGCCGTCTGCGGAGCCTGTTGCGGCACTAACTGTAGGAAACGCACCTCGGCACTACGACCCGTCGGTGGCTGACGTCTGTCTCGGTGGCGGCCCCGACGCGTGCGAGCGTCCCGGTGAACCGCGCGAACTCGCCGCCAACGATATCGACAACGTATTCTGGGATCTGTGTTGGCGGTGCACAGATTCGTGTTTGGGGCATGCTGCGCTCGAAAGCCTGGGCTGTCTCTTTGTTCCGTTCGTCTTCGGGTGCGAGGTCGCGGTCGTTGCGCGCGGCATCGCGTGCGGGAACAGGTGCTACGATCTCGGTGGGCAGTGTTGCCCAGTGGATTGTGGCGGTACCGAGCACGGTGAGGGGTGCTGCGCCACGGGCACGCAGTGTCTGAATGCCACGGCGCAGACCTGCTGCTACTCGTGGGAAGAGCCTTGCGGCGGGAAGGAGTGTTGCTTCGGCACGCAAGAGTGTGTGTCAGGAGCGAACGGCCCCCAGTGCTGCGAACCGTGCGGGACGGACTGCTGCAACACCAGCAACGACTACTTCTGCAAGACAGACCAGTCACCCGGCCAATGCTGCAAGCAAGGGCAAGAATGCGGGACGGTCTGCTGTGCGTGGAACGACGTTACCAACGCCCCATCGGAGACCTGTCGCGCACCCAATCTGTGCTGTGGCATCTTCACGACAGATTGTAACGGGACGTGCTGCGACCTTGGTCAGGTGTGCACCAACGGGCAATGCGCTGAGCCGCCGCCTGCCGCCTGTTTGTCCCCCAACCTCGCCTGTTCGACACTGGCGGATTGCATCACCCGGTTCGGTGATCTGGATGGCCTCGTGTGCTCGCAGGGTTGCTGCTACAAGACATTAGTGAAATAACGGTGGGCGTGCAGGACGGTCGTCGATTCGCCGACTTCGCCTTCGTGCTGGCAGCAACCGTCGCGTGCGGTTCTTCGGAGGGAAATGCGCCGCCGGGCGCCGCAGGAGCTGCTGGGCAAGGAGCCCAGGCGGGTCAGCCTGGGGGGACCGCAGGCGATGGCGGATCTCTCAGTGCCGGAGGCACCGCGGGTGCAGGACTGATCGGAGGAACTGCCGGAGGTGGCACCGGGGGGGTAGGTGGCGAGGCGGGGATCGGTGATTGTGTCGCGCCAACCGCTTGGTCGCGACGGCTTGCCGTAGGCTCGGGCCAGGGCTGCGCGATCCGATCGAGTGGGTCGATCGTGTGCTGGGGGACGCCTCCGCTCGATCCTGGGTCTGACATGCCGCCCTCCGGCTCATTCGCGGCCATTGCGGCGGGAGACATCAGCAACTGCGCGCTCGGCACCGCATCCCAGCTCGCTTGCTGGGGCCAGAACGCGGCAGGCGACGCGGCGCTGGGAGTCCCACCGGGTGCGTTCCAGGTCGTATCGCTCGACGACGGGGCCTGCGCGTTGGACGCATGCGGAAGAATCACGTGCTGGCCTCCGGCGTATGTCGAAGCATTTGCCGTTCCCGACGCGAGCCAGGAGCGCTTCCTCACCGTCGCGGTCGGCGTGGACAACATTTGTGGAATCCTGCAGAGCGGTCGAATCGAGTGCTACGGCAACGACATCCTCAATGTCTCGGTGGGGCACCCTACCGACGCCGGGTTCGTGGGCGTCGACATTGGCCACAATCACGCGTGCGCGCTGGCCGGAGACGGCTCCGTCGCGTGCTGGGGGGCTGGGGGGCCAGGCGATCCGACTGACGGAGGAGCCGATGGCAAGCAGTGGGGCCAGGCCACGCCTCCAAGTGGTACTTTCACCTCCTTTTCTACTGGCTACGACTTCACTTGCGCGATTCGCACGGACGGCGGGATCGCCTGCTGGGGCAACGGCGAACTTGGCAAGACGACAGCGCCCGACGGGACTTTCCAGGAAGTCTCCTGCGGCTACACCAACGCCTGCGCTATCCGCAACGACGGATCGCTCGTTTGCTGGGGCTCGAACACCGGAGGTCGTTCGGACCCGCCGAGCGACTTCAACTGATGGCGATGAGCCCGTCCGCATGATGGGCCTCCGTATCAAGCGCATTCACGCGTTGCGATGCATGCCTCTCCTCCTGGGTTGCATCTCGACGTTGGCGTCTCGGTCCGCATGTGCGCAGACACTGCCTGAATCAGACAGCCACTCTGTGGAGCAAAGCCCAGCGCGTTCAAGGCTCGTTCTGATCTTCGCCGGCACCGGCCTTCGCTTCGCACGATGGATGGGCCCTGACGGAGCTTTCGGCCAAGATCTCTTCGCAAGCGTCGCCAGAGCGTCCGGCTGGCCCTCGGTGCGTGGCATGGTCTTTCAAGCGCGCGCATCGAGCACGCTCGCCGACGGGCAGGCCGAACTCGCGCTGAGCTACCTGGGGGCTCGCCTCGAGTTTTCCCCCATCGGTGTCTATGCGAGGCGCTACTTCGCTGAGGTCGGCGCCGGGGTCGAGTTTGCGCGCCTTGAGGCCGCGGTGTCGCTCCAAACCGACGTCAGAGTTCTGGACTTCCCGCTCCTCTTGCGAGCCGGGGGCATCCTCCTCGATACGCTGATCCTCGAGGCACAGGGGGAGCTCGTCTTCCCAACGAGTGAGGCCGCCTTCTACTACGAGAGTTCAGGGCAACGGCGGCTCGCGTACGAGATCCCCGATGTCGGCTGGGCGCTGCGCGTGGGTGTTGCGGTTCGGTTCCCGTGAAGCTCGGATGTTGCTCCGCGGAACGTTTCCCACTTCCCGTCTTAGGAGCTCCGCGCGCGACGACGCGACGACGCGACGACGGCCAGTCCGAGGAGCGTGAAACCGAGGAGCAACTGATTGCCGCCGCGACGCCCAGCGACACGGCAGCCGCACCCGCCTTCGTCGTCACTGCTTTGCACCGTCCCGCCATCTGCGGTCGCGCCGCCGCTCGCGCCCGTGCCGCCGGCACCGCCGGACCCTGCCGTGTTGCTGGTCCCGCCAGTGCCGTCGTCACCGCCATCGCCTCCGGTACCGGTGCCGCCGCTACCGCCGCTGCCGCCGTTGCCACCGCTGCTGCCGCCGCTACCGCCGTTGCCGGCAGTGCTCCCACCGGTGCCTCCACTGCTGCCGCCAGTGCCGCCAGTGCCGCCGCTGCCACCACTTCCGCCGGCGCCGCCGGACCCCGACATGCCCTCGGGGCCGTAGGTCGGCTCGGGGGCGCCGAGCTCGAACGCACCGAGATCAGGCGCGCTGCCCGCAAAGCCGTCGCTGACGTTCGCGAGCGCGACGCCGCGATCCACCGCAGCGCCGCCGTCCGCCAGGAGGAGCGAGGGGGTCGCCGGTGCAGCGAACGGATCGGCAGGGTACGGCACGCTCGCCGCGAACACCGAAAGGTCCACCTCGACCGCGTGCACCTCCGTCGACCCCGCCTGCATCTCGGAAAGATCGTTGTAGCGAAAAGCTCCGATCGTCCCGGTGAACGTTCCGCCAATCGTTCCGTACCCGTCGTAGTCGAAGGAGCACGTGTCGTCCGCGGAACGGAGCGAGGTGGGCTCACCCGGCCCCGCGTCGTAGCCGTTGTACGTGTCGCCCGGTCCCCCGATGAAAAGATTGTTGCGAAAGTAGGCGCGCGAGATGGGATCGTCCGTGTTCACCGAAAACGCGTCGCCCGATTTGACGATCGTGTTGTGAAACCCGAGATCCCCGACCGAACTTCGCTGCAGCTTGAAGGCTTGAAAGAGCACGTTGTAGAGCGCGTTGCGCACGAAGTACGTCGGACCGCCGAGGCTCGGCTGTGAGCTCAAGCCCATGAAGCTGTCGCGGATGCGGTTCTGGTAGACGCGCACGTTGCCCATCGAAAAATCGGCCTCGATCGCGTCGTCCGCGCAGACCGACAGATCGTTGCCGTAAAAATCGTTCGAGACCTGGTTCACGGCTTCATCGTCCTCGAGCAACGACAGGCAATCGCGAAACCCGGACACGCGGTTGTAGGCGACGACGTTACCGGCTCCGGTGAGCTGCACGCCCTCGCCGAGGTTGTCGCCGTCGACGCCGAGTGATGCTTCTGCCCACACGGACGGGCCACTGATCGTGTTGCCGACGATGACGGCGTTGTTGACGCCGTTGCCGTAGGAGACGATGCCGTTTTCCGGCGTGACGATGGTGCACCCGCGCACGACGATGGATTCAGCGTCGTTGAACTTGAACATGCCGTGGACCACCAGATCCTCGACGAACACGTGAGACCGGCCGTCGATGCGCACGTCGCCTTCGACGATCGCGCCTCCCGGGCTCGCGGCGCGGAGCACGATCGGTAGTTCGGGCGTACCGTCGTTCGGGACTGCGATCTCGCCGTAGCTGCCGTCCGAAAGCACGAGCACGTCCCCCGGCTCCGCCGCGCCGAGGTCGTCCTCGATCGAGGTGGGCGTCACGGCGATCTCGCGGGCGCCCGGCGGGATCGCGGGCACGGCCCGGGTCGTGACCATCACGACTTCGCTGGCGCTCCCACCGTCGGGATCCTCGAGCGTGAGCACGACCGAATAGGTGGTCCCAGGCAAGAGACCGAAAATGCTGCCCGAGAGCTTGTTACCCCAGTCGAAGCCCTCGTTGCTGCCCGCGGGCACTCGCACGAGCGGCAGCGCTTCGCGCGTGGAGGCACCGCTCGCCTCGCCGTACTGCACGGTGGCGGTGGCGTTCCCGTTGTCGTCGCCCGTGATCGCCCACTCGATCGAAACGTTCTCCAGCGTCGGGTACGGGGTCGTGACCTCACCGGCGGTCACGGCATCTTGCGCGCTCGCCGTCCTCGCCACGAGAGCCGCTCCGACGAAGGCAAACGCGGGCAGCCGGCGCATACGAGTGAGTATAAGCCTTTCAGAACGGCGGCGGTGGCACACCCGCATCTCGCGGCGCTTCGGTACCTTCCGGCTCGGACGCGATGCCGGAGGTCGCTCCGTTCACGCCATCGTTTTCCACCGATGAAGCTTCGTCGTCCACACCACCGTCCATCGGCGCTCCCGCGTCGGGCTCCAGCTGCTCGGGCCTCGAGACCTCGCTCGGCACGGTACCGTCGAGGAACTCTTCCTCGGCCGCGTCCGTTTGGCCGGCGTACGGGAGCAGCCCCGTGCGCGGATCGATCGTCGCCACGGCGATGCCCGGCGGGCGTGGAAAGTCGGTGCTCGGGCGGCCCTCGTGAGCGGCTTTCATGAACGCAACCCAGATCGGTAGCGCCGTCGCCGAACCCGATTCGCCCCAACCGAGACCGAGCGGCTCGTCGTAACCGACCCAGGTGCCCGCAACGAGCTCGGTCGAATAACCGACGAACCACGCGTCCTTTGCCTGGTTCGTGGTGCCCGTTTTTCCCGCAAGCGGGCGGCCGAGTGCCGCCGCGCGTTTGCCGGTGCCGCCTTGGACCACGCTCTCGAGGAGGCTCGTCGTCAGGTACGCCTCCTCCGCGCTCATCACGCGCCGTCGCGGGGGCACGGCGGGGAGCGGCACGTCGACACCACCCGGCCCCACGATGCGCAGGATAAGGCGCGGCGGCTCGAGCTCGCCGCCGCTCGCCAGCGTCGCGATCGCGTTCACGAGCTCGAGCGGCGTGACCTCGTAGGCGCCGAGGGCGAGCGACGGCGTAGGCGCGAGCTTCGATTCGATGCCGAGCGCGTGAGCGTAAGCAACGACGTTCGGTGCGCCGACCTCCTGGAGCAAGCGGAGCGCCGCATCGTTGTCGCTCTTCGCGATCGCCGTGCGAACGCTCAGGGTGCGCGTCGGTGAAAGCACGCCACCGTCGGGGGCGCCGGCGTCGACGCCGGGGACGGGCTTGTTCGGCAGCGTGAGCACGCTGGCGGGCGTGAAGCGCCGCGACGAAAGCGCGTAGGCGTAAAGGAAAGGCTTGAACGCGGAGCCGGGCTGGCGGCGCGAATCGATCGCGCGATCGAGGCCGCCGGCGAGGGCGTCGTAGCCGCCAACGAGCGCCCGCACCTCGCGAGTCCGCACGTCGATGGCGACGAATGCAGCCTCCGGACCGAGCGCCAGCCGGCAGGACGCGGGGGGCGCACCGGGCGCACTCGGTTCCCCGTCGAGAACCACGCGCAGGAGGGCGCCGACTTTCGTCAGCTCGCTCGGCGGCAAGCGCTTCGGATTGTGACGCGTCTCGTGCCGAAGGAGCAGCCGGCAGCGCGCGCCGCCAACGTCGACGTCGATCGTGCCCTCTACATCGTCCACGGCGACCACGCGACCCGCTGCCGCCTGGTGCGGCCGCGGCGGTGCCGTTGCCGCCTTCCCCCACAGCCGCCGCGATTCGAGGACGAGCGGAGGCTCGAGCTTCTGGCGCTTCGCGTACGCGTCGAGGCCTTCACGAACGGCCTTCCGGGCCGCGGCCTGCAACGCTGGATCGATGCTGGTCGTGACGACGTAACCGCCGCGCTTGGCGCGCTCTCCGGCCACCGCCACGAGCAGCCGCTCCACTTCCGTCACGACCTCGGGCGCGAGCTCCGATTCACCGTCCGAGGCCGGCGCGAGCGGCGCTGCGGCGTCACGCGCTTCCTGCCACACCTGGCGCGTGACGAACCCCTTCTTGACCATCTGGTCGAGCACGAAATGGCGACGGCCGAGCGAGCGCGCTTCGTCCTTCCGTGGCGAGTACCGCTCCGGCGCCGCCACCAGGCCCGCGAGCGTGGCCGCCTCCACGAGGTCGAGCTCCCGCGCTTTCTTGCCGTAGTAGTAGCGTGCCGCTTCTTCGAGCCCGTAGCGACCATGTCCGAGGTAGATGTGGTTCAGGTAGAGACCGAAGATCTCGTCCTTGGTCAGCGACTGCTCGAGCCGGCGAGCGAGGATCGTCTCCTTGATCTTGCGCTCGTACGTGCGGTCGGCGTCGAGCACGACGTTCTTGATCACCTGCTGGGTGATGGTCGAGGCTCCCTGCCTGGTCTGGCCGGCTCTCAGGTTGACGACCATCGCCCGCAGCATGCCGAGGTAGTTGAGCCCGTGGTGCTCGTAGAAGCTCGCGTCCTCGGCCGCGAGGAAGCTGAGTTTCACGTGCTGGGGAATGTCGGCGAACGGGATCACCGTCCGCCGCTCGACGAACAGACTCGCGAGCAGCGAGCCGTCACGCGCGAGCACGCGGGTGACCTGCGGCGGGTCGTAGCCTTTGCGGAGCTGAGCGACGCTCGGCAACTCCCGCTCGTAGTGCTCGACTAACAGCACGACCGCGAGCACCGCGGCGAGGAACAGCGTGAGGAGCGAGAGGCCGACCCAGCGCAGCACCAGGAGCACTCGCTCGCGGCGGCGCCGGCGGATTTCATCGACCGATGGGGCCTCTTCGTGAGGCGGGGCGTCTTGCATCAGCGACCGAAGGCGCGCATCACCACGACGGCAATGACGACGCCTCCGAGCAGGCATGCCACCGCGACGCCGACAAGCAAGCCAAGGCCACTCGACTGCTGCTGGGCGACGGTCGGAAGGTCGCTCCCGTCGTCGGCGGTGCGCTCGACGACGACCTGGGGACCTGCCACGCGAATGGCCGGCAGCGCCGCCGCCAAACTACCACCGAAGGGACGAAGCGCTTCGCCGAACTCGGCTGCCGATTGGAACCGCTCATCCGGCTTCTTCCTGAGCGCGCGCTCGATCACGTCGCCGAGGCCCTTGGGGAAGCTGAGTTCGGGAACCCGATCGTTCAGCGGAATGATCGGCTCCATCACGTGCTTCTGGATGTACTCCATCGGTGTCCGCGCCGAAAACGGCAGCTTGCCGGTCAGTACCTCGTACAGGATGATGGCCAGCGAATAGATATCGCTCCGCGCATCCAGGGTCTTTCCTTGGGCTTGCTCGGGGGACATGAACTCCGGCGTGCCGAACACCATGCCTTCTTGCGTGAGGATCACGCTGCCGGGCTGCATCTGCCGTTCCGTCACCTTGGCCAGGCCGAAGTCCAGCACCTTCGGGTAGTCGTTGATACCGCCCTGGCGCGAGAGAAAGATGTTCTCGGGTTTGAGGTCGCGGTGAACGATACCGAGGTCGTGTGCTTCCTGCAGCGCACCGCAGACCTGGATCAGAATCGCAATCGCGCGCTCGACCGCTATCGGCCCCTCCTTGCGCACGGTCTGATTCAGATTCCGACCCTCCAACATCTCCATCACGATGTAGAGGGAGCCGTCGTCCTCGAGCTCTCCGTACATGAACACCTTGACGGTGTTCGGATGCGTGAGCTGGCTCATCGCGCGGGCCTCGCGGCGGAAGCGCGACGTGAGGTCCTTTCGCCCCGCGAGCTTCGGGTGCAGGATCTTGATCGCGACCATGCGGCCGACGGCGGGCTGTGACGCCTTGTAGACGGAGCCCATCCCGCCGGTGCCGACCTTCTCGAGCACCCGGAACTGACCCCCGAGGATCTCGCGGCCGATGAACGGATCCTTGGGGCGCATGGGGCATCGATGGATACCAAAAGATCCCTGTTGGTACGAGCAGCTTTCCCGCAGCCTCGGGCGCCGCTATGCCCGGAACTCGTGCAGGCGGAGTATCTCGAGAGCGTTCGTCTTCGCCGCGCCGGATTTCGGCACGCCTTTTTCACACGCCGCGGGGGTGTTTCGGCCGGACCCTACGCGAGCCTGAATTTCTCGGTCGCGGTCGGCGACGAGCCGGGAAAGGTCGCCGAGAACCTCGCGCTCGCCGGCCAGGCGCTCGGAGTGGACGGCGGACGCGTCTACTTCCTGTCACAGGTTCACGGTCCGGTGGCGGTCACGGTCGATGGTCTGGAGACGCGGGAACTGGTGCTGCTGCGCGAAGGGGACGCGGTCGTGAGCCGAACACCTGATCTTGCGTGCGGGGTGCGGAGTGCGGATTGTGTTCCGATCCTGATCGGCGACGTGCGCTCGGGCGCGGCGGCGGCGATCCACGCGGGCTGGCGCGGCGTCGTGCGCGGGGCGGTCGAGGCGGGGGTCGAGGCGCTCCGACGTCTTGCGGGGGCGGACGGGGAGCTGGTTGCCGCGATTGGCCCCCACATCCGCGAGCAGGCCTTCGAGGTGTCCGAGGACGTTGCTCAAGAACTCCAGGCGGTGTCACCGGTCGCGGGCGTGGTGTTTCGCGACGGCGACAAGCCACACGTCGCCCTCGCGCGGATCGTGTGGGGAAAGCTGCGCGCACTCGGCATCGCGGAAGATTGCATCGACGACGTGGGTGGCTGTACCGCCCTAGAAGCGGACCGTTTCTTCTCGTTCCGTCGTGACGGCAAAGTCGGCGGCCGACACTTGTCCGCGATCGTCCCTCGCAGGTCGTGAAGAAGAGGTTGAAACCCGCGGCGAACGATGCCCAACGCGGCATCGTTCGATGAGCGACGGGCGGGCTGGGCGGGGTCTTGCGCCGGGGAAGCCCACCGGCGATGATTCTGGGCTCGGCGCGTGGTAAACGCGCGCTTGGAAGGCAATCGGGCGTTCATGCTTCTCGTCAAGTGCGACTGCGGGGCGAGCTACAAGCTCTCGGAGGAGCTCTTCAAGCGCAAGGCAGCGGGCTTCGGCGTCGTCGTCACCTGTCGCCGCTGCAAGAAGGAGATCCACGTCGACGAGGGCGCATCGACCGGCCCGAGCGAGGAAGGGACCGTGAACGAGCTGCCGACGGCTCCCGTCAACGAGCGACCCGAACCCGAGAAGGCCACCGCAAAGACTCCGACCACGCCGAACGCGCTGCCGCCCACCACGGCCAAGGCGTCGCCACCCGTCGTCAAAGCCCCACCCTCTCCGGCGAAGGCAACGCTGCTCGGCGGGACGCAGGCTCCCTCCCCACCCGGGCTCAAGGTGATGCCGAAGCCGCCGACGCCCGGTGGGCCGCCGCGACCGGGCGGCGGTCCCAGAGTCGTCGCTCTCTCACCGGGCTTGCTCGGCACGGTGACGGCAGTGAAGGAGTCGCCGAAGGCACCACCCGTGACGGCGGTGAAGGAGTCGCCGAAGGCGCCGCCGGTGGGGGAAGCCGCCAAGCCACCGCCGGTTGCGCCCAAGGCTGCGACCGCCGAGGCACAGGCCGGGTTGCCGTCGTCCGAGCGCGACACGATACCGCCGCCGGACTCCGCGGCTCCGACGCCCCGCCCGGCCTCGTCCGCGGCGGATTCCGAAATCCCCATCGAATCGCAGGACTTCCTCGGCGAATCGGCACCGGCTGCCTCGCCCGGCGCGGACGCGGGTGAGCTGACGACCGCGCCACTCCCGGCGGTGCCCGCCAAGGAGGAGCCGAAGAAGCGCCTGCCCACGGCACCTGCCGTGAAGCGCCCAGGCGCAGCCGCCGCCGCGAAACCGGACGAGCAACCGAGCACGACCGGAACGCCGAAACTCGATGCGCTCGTTCACGGTCCCGCCGCCGCGCTCGATAAGAAGAAGGGCGACGCGGCGCGAAAGCGCCTCCCCTCCGGCGATCTGTCGGACGACTTCATGAGCGCCGATCTCGGGTTCGACGCACCGCCGCTCGCGCCACCCGATGCGATGGCGCTCCTCAAAGCGCCCGTCTCGTCCCGGCCGGCCGCGGCCGACAAGCCCGTCGTCACCGCACCGAGCGACGCGAAGAACATCGCGCCGAAGAGTCCGCAACCGGTCATCATCAAGAAGGAAACAGCGTCGGGGTCCGGCCGCGGCAAGTTCGCGGTCGGCGCGCTTCTCCTGCTCGGTGCCGGAGCGCTCATGTTTCGCGATCGGCTGACGGGAAAGCAGCATCAAGCGGAGCCCGAGCCTGCCGCAGCGGCCGTGGCGAAGGCGCCGGAGCCACCTGCCGCCGAACCCGCGGCCCCCGCTACGCCCGAAGTTGCAGCGCCCGCGGCCGCGGCGCCCGCATCGGCGAACACGGACAGCATGGCCGAACCGCTGCCGGAGCCGGAACCGAAGCCCAATCCCGCCGACACCGCCGCGGCGCCCGCGACACCCGCTGCGGCGGCCCCTGCCGCCGCAGCGCCTGCGCCCGCAGCCGCGACGCCTGGGGCTCCGGTTCGCCCGGCAGCGACGACAGCCGCCGCTTCGACCACGCCGGCTCAACCCGCCGCGACGACGACGCCGACAGCTCCGGCCACGCCGCGCGAGCCGCGCACCGTCGGGTCGGATCCGTTCGACGCCGCCGCGGCGCGCGCCGCACTCGATGCTTCAGCGGGACAGGCGTCGACGTGCCGGAAAGAAGGCGACCCGAGCGGCGTCGCGGTCGTGATCATCACGTTCGCGCCGACGGGCCGGGTGACGACGGCGAACATCAGCGGGCCGCCCTTTGCCGCCACGCCGACCGGCGGGTGCATCGCGTCAACGCTGAGAAAAACGCGCGTGCCGCCGTTCGCGGGAGATCTCGTCACGGTCAAAAAGACCGTGACGATCCACTGAGCGGCTTCGGATCACACCTTGGCGAAGGACGAGCGACGCGCCACGGTCGGATCCGGCCTGGCGGCTCTGGCCGCGTTCGTCGTGGTGGCGGTCGTCCACGGAGTCGATGTTCTCACCCGCGCGCTCGGCCCCGGGGGCGTCCCCACGCGCCTGCTCCACCTCGCCATCGAGTTCGGTCAGACGCTCGCCGTCGGACTCACCGTCGCCGGCGCAGTGGAACTCTGGCGACGCCTCGGGCCGAAGCGGACCGCTCACGCCTACGCCGCCGTCGTCGTGGTCTCGATCGCCCTCGGGGAGCTCGTGCTCAGAAACGACGTCGACGGGGTGGTCGAGCGCTTGCTCGGCGAGAGTCACGATCTCGAATCCGGCGACGCCGTCGCCGCAGCGCTGGCGTCACTGTCGATTCCTGCCGCGTTGTTCGTCGGCCGGCTCGGGGCACGCCGGCGCCTTCGGGCGCTTCCCCTGTTCGCGGGTGTCCTCGTGCTTCTTTCGAACGCCTTCGTTCTGGTGAACGGGTACCCCGGGGTTCACCTGTTCATCGCGGCCATCGGGGCGACGCTCGTCGGCGCCGCCCTGACCGGCGCCGCACTCGGGCCGCGCACCGAACGCTTGGTCACGCTGATGAAAATCGCTCCGGCGCTCGGCATCGTCGTCCTCGGCGCCATGGGGAGCGTGATCTTGTCACCGCCACGCCGGGTGCGGGCCGAGCTGCTCGAGCGGGACACGGCGCTCATCGCCCGGTACCTGAAGAGCGACGCCCCCGGCCGCCGGCGAAAAGTCGTGATCTCGCGCAACCTTCGGCCCTGGTTCGAACCGAGAGCACGGCGTGCCCCCGTGCCGCCAAGTCATTCCCAGCTCGTTCCCGAGAACCCGATCGTCCTCCTGGTGAGCATCGATGCGCTGCGGATGGAGCTCCTCACCGCGCAGCACCGAGCCGTGGCCCCGAACCTCCACGCTCTCGCCGCCCAAGCCGTGTCGTTCCGGCAAGCGCGGAGCTTCGGCAGCGATACGCGTTTCAGCCTCGCGGCCCTTTTCACCGGCCGTTACCTGTCGCAAACGAAATGGACCTGGCGCTCGCGCCTGCGGCCGACGCTGGAGCAGGACCTCGAGCCGCGGCTCCCCGAGCTGATTCGAGAGGCGCGGATACGGACCGTGACCGGGGTGTCGCTGCCGGGCATGCTGTTGCCGCGGATCGGCATCGTCCGTGGTTTCGACGAGGAGTACCTCAAGCGCGACGACGACGACAAGCCCGGTACCGAGGAGGTCATCGATCACGCCATCGAGTGCCTGAAGCGCCACGGCGACGAGCCGCTCTTCTATTTCACGCACCTGATCGATCCGCACGCGCCCTATTACGCACACGGGAAGAAGCGGCGATCCGAGTACGAGGCGTACCTGGGCGAGGTGACCTTCGCCGACCGTCACCTCGGCCGACTGATCCGCGCTATCGGCGAACTTGGCTTGGAGAAGCGCACGGTGCTGATCGTGACCTCGGACCACGGCGAAGCGTTCGGCGAGCACGGGCTCAGGCAGCACAACAAGCCCCTGTACGAGGTGATGGTGCACGTGCCGCTACTGATTCGACTGCCGGGTGTGACGCCGCGGGCCCTCGACGCCCACGTGTCGATGATGGACATCGGCCCGACGGTGCTCGACCTCCTCGGGCTCTCGACCCCCGGCAATTTCATGGGTGAGTCCCTGGTGCCGCTGCTCGCCGGCGAACCCCCGCCACCCCACCGTCCGATCTTCATGGAGCGGCCGACCGACATGGCGCTCCTCTTCGCCGACGGCATCAAGGTCTTGCTGCGCACGCGCCCCGATTCCGAAGAGATCTACGACCTCAGGCGCGATCCCGCCGAAGAAACGGACCTGCGCGAGAGCATGGGCAGCGAGGGCGATCGCCGGGTCGCTCTCACGCGCGCGTACCACGCCGCACACCGCACGGGGGACGGCGGGGCGCGCTGAGTCAGGGGAACGGAGGATCGTCCGGTGCCGCGGCCCCGGGGGTCGTCAGATCCAGCCGGTCCCGCCCGCGGGGCGCCGAAGTGGCTGCTCGCCCGGTCCTCGTGATAGGACCGGGCCGGTGGTGGACGCGAGTCCCGAGCCGGGCGACGAGGAGGCGAGCATGACGACTCGCGGCCCCGGCCTCGTTCGCGCGACGCTGGATCGGGTCACGAGCTGGGTGCGGCGCGAGACCGGTGCGTCCGATCAGGTGCCCGCCCTGACAGGCCTCCGCGCGATGGCCGCGTGGCTCGTGTTCGTGCGTCACACCGAGCTCTACGAGAGCCAGCCCACCTGGCTCACGCGCATCTCGAAGGAGCTTCACGTCGGGGTGACGATCTTCTTCGTGCTGAGCGGTTTCCTCATTACGCTCCGCTATTATGATTCGAGCCGCCTCGAGTGGAGCTGGTTTCGCGGCTACCTGAGAAACCGCGTCGCGCGCATTTACCCGGTGTATCTCGGGATCACGCTCGTCTCGCTGGTCGTGTACCGTGCCGATGCGCTCGGTTGGTTCTTGAACCTCACGCTGCTCGGGGGCTTCACGCACGACCGGCTCGTCGTGGGGCCGGCGTGGACGCTCACGGTAGAGGAGTGCTTCTATTTTTCCGCGCCGCTCCTGTTCTTCTTCATGCGCCGCGGTTTCGTCTGGGGCGTCGTGTTTCCGCTCACGCTCGCAGCGAGCATCTGCACCGCCGTTTCGCTCGCCGGCCTTCCGGATCTCGATCCGTTCTGGTTCGTGGTGCACCGCACGTACGCGGGTCGCATCCTCGAGTTCGTGCTGGGCGCGCAGATCGCGCTTCTCGTGCTGCGCAAGCGCGTGAGCGGACGGGGCGGCCTCTTCACCTACGGCGGGCTCGCCTGGCTCTGCGGTGCGATCGCCGTACTCGTGCTCGGCCAAGCGGGGGGCGCCTCTGCGTTCCGCACCGCCGACACGATGGTGTTCAACAATCTGTTCGCCGTGCTCGTGCTGCCGTGGGGTCCCGCGTTCTTGATCCTCGGGCTCGTCACCGAAGAAACGTGGATCAAGCGCCAGCTTTCGAAGCCGCTCTTCGTGCTCTGCGGCAAGGCGTCGTACGTCTTCTATCTCATTCACTTCGGGTTCGTCGCGGGCGTGCTCGGCAAGCTGGGCATGCGCGCCTTCAGCCAGTTCTTCGTGCTGAATCTGCTCGCGCTCGCCGCGTTCGCTTTCTACGAGGAGCCGCTCCGGAATCTCATTCGCGGCAAGCGCCGCACGCGCCGCGAGGGCCTCGCACCGGCGTGAGCAACGCCTCGCTCGGCGCCTTGCGCGAGGAACGCCGGGAGGCTATCGTTCGCTTCCGTTATGGACGATCGCGTCAATCCAAACGCCGAGCACTCGGGGGAGGCGAACGTGCTCGCTGAAGGCATCCGGCGCGTGCGCGCGCTCCCCGAGCGGCTCTTCGGCGGACTCAGTTATCACCGGGGTCCGGTCTTCGCGAATCGCTTCGGGTACCAGATCTTTCGCACCATGTACCGGCACGCCGGCTGGCAGCTTCGCAGCGTGCCCGTCACGGGTGACGTGGAAGGCTACGTTCGTGCGCTGGATCGGGATGGCTGCGTGGTGATTCCGAATTTCCTGCCCGACGACGTATTCCGGGAGCTCCGCGCCGAATACGATCGTTCGCGCGCGAACCTTGCGTACGAGTCGCCCGTCATCGAAGACAACAAGGTCGTGGAAGAGCGCGTCGACGTGGGGCACAGTCCCGAACACTTCCCGGTCCTCTGGAAGCATCTGGTCCAAGGGCCGCGTCTGCTCGCGCTCGCGAGCGGTTCGATGCGCCGGCCGATCAGCGTCCGACCCCGCGCTTGGTCGATGTACTGGCACAAGGACGACAACGCGGTGATCCCGCGCGGCGGCGACCACGTGAAGGGCGCGAACTACGTGCACGCCGACATGCACTACCCCACGCTCAAGGCCTTCCTCTACCTGAGCGACACCGACGAGCGGAACGGCGCTTTTCAGTTCGCGCTCGGATCTCACCGCATCACGCCCTCGCGGCTCGCCTACGAGTACGACGCGAGCATCCGGGTCGCCGCGAGCCGTCGCGACGGCAGCTACGCGACGACGCCGTACGCCATCATTCGCGCGCCGAGCGACAAGCAGCGCAAGGCGATGGCCATCGAGCTCACGTCGATGAACGGCAAGGCGAACACGATGATCCTCGCGAACACCCAGGGGTTCCACCAGCAGGGCGTGTTCCAACCCGGGACTTTTCGCGAGGCGATTTTGCTGTGCTTTCGCACTTCGGAGCCGGGCGGTCACACGCTGATCCCGCCGGGCGACCAGCAGTAGCCCGCCTGCTGCTCACGGAAATGGCGGCCCCACCGGCGCCGCAGCCCTGGGGGTCGTCAGATCATCGGGCGCAGCGGTCTTGGCGGTGACGCGGGAGGCGCTGGTCAGGATGTCGGGGTTGACGGCGGCTTCCATTTCGAGACCGCTGACCGTGCCGTGGCAGCCGGCGCAGAGCCCGTCGAACTGCTGCTGGCGGAAGGCCTGGTTCGCAGTTTCACCGGGATAGAACTGCATCTCTTCGCGCTGCGCGTGCACGGGAGCGCCGCTTTCCCCAGCGAGCGGCAGGCGCATTTCGAGGGTGAGCGGCATGCCGCCCGGAACCACCATGCCCGCCGAGCGATCCGGATGGACGCGGACGTTACCGAGGAACTGCCGGCGCGCGTAGTACTGCCCGAAGCTGTCGCTCGCCACGTAACTGCCACCGGAAGGAAAATCGGTCACACCCAGGTCCGGTGGCAGGCTCTCCCAGACGCCGAGTGTCGGCCCATCCGGGATCGGGCGCCCGGTGCGCGTGTTCTGGAACAACAGGCTCTGGAGAACGCCCACGTCGAGCACAGTGATGCGGGCCGTCGAACCGGTGCCGACGCTGACCGCACCGTTCGCCTCGTCGAGGCGCGAATCGAAGATGCCGATGTTCTGCTTGGCGTACACGGCGGCCGGCCACAGGCAATCCTGCGTGGCATCCGCGATCAGCGGCGTCTGCGCTCCGGTCTCGGGCACGACCACGACGATCTCGAACTTTCCGCTGAACGACTCGAGCGAGGTCGTGGTGGGTGCGTAGCTGACGAGCAGACGGCCGTCGGGGAGCGGCGCCGGGCTCCGGTAGGCCCCCTCGGTGGCCGCGAGCTTGCCGGTCGCGTTGGGGTCGGGAAAGGAGAGCGAGTGCTGAAAAAATTCCGGGCTGGGTTCGCCGATCGCATCGGTTTCCACCAGGTAGTCCGCCGGATCGGTGCTCAGCTGATCGACGCCGATGCTACGATTCAGGATCGCCAGCGTTCCCGCGCCGCGCTGCGCGCCCTTCTCACTGAGGATCATCGCCAGGTTCTTGTCGGCGAGCTCCACCACGTCGGTGAGCTGATTGAAATCGATCGTGCTCCGCTGGCCGAAGAGCGGATGGTAGTCGCCACCGTCGAGATTCATGCGGCGCCCGGCGAGCTGATAAAACTCCGGCGCACGCTTCTCGGCACTGAAGATCAGGCGGCCGTCGCGCATGAACGACGGCAAAAGCTCCTGATTGGTGAGGAACGTCAGCTGACGGATGCGACCGTCGGCCTCGCGGACGTAGAGGTTGGCGTTCAGTTTCGACGGATCGGCGGGCGTGCGGCGCGGACCCGAGTAGCCGATGCCGGCAACGTTCATCACCGTGCCGCGCGTGGAGGTGAACACGATGCGACCGTCGGGGGCGAACGTGGGGTCGAAGTTGTGGACGAGCTCCCCGTTCACCATGATCGGATTGTCCGCGTCGTCGACGGGCGGTGCATCGATGGCCGCGTCGCGCGCGCAGGCCCCGCCCTCGACGACGTAGACGTGGAACGGATCGGTCGGGCCAACGCGCGCGGAGAACGCGATGCGGGTGCCGTCCCAGGACACGGCCGGGCGGCGCGCGTCGGTCATCGTCGGGTCGATGCCGCAGGTCGTGAGCAGGTTCGTCTCGGCCCCGGTCGTCAGCGTTCCGTCGGCGGCACGCGTGACGGTAACCTGGATCACGCTCGCGCCCGGCCGATAAACCTCGAAGTCCTGCGGCATGTCGGGGTCGGTCGCCGCAGCACGGCGTATGTACACGATCGACCCAAGCTGGACACTGGTCGCCATGCGTGCCGCCCGTTCGATCTCGAACCAGGCGCGGATCACGCAGTACGGGCGTTGTTCGTTGATCGGACCGGTCTGGGCCAGCGCCGGATCGCAAACCTCGGTGAGCTCGGCGTCGCCGAGCAGGTTGCCGCCCCGGTGCTTGGTGCCACCGGCGGCCGGCGCAAGGTTCTTCTTGATCAAGCGGCTCGCGTTCGGGTCCGGCGATTCGAGCGCCAGCTGGTCGAGCGAGAGCTCGTAGTTTCGACGCGTCGCGGGCAAGCCGAAGTGCCCGCCGGAACCGCCGCGCAGCCGATAGTCGTGGAACATCGACGGCGAGTGGCAGCCGATCATCATGCAGCCCCGCTTCGCCAGCATCGGCTGAACGCGCTCGGCAAAGAAGACGAACCCCGGGTCCGTCGGCGCGTTGGTCGGCGCGCCCTTCAACGTCGCCCAGGCCTCGATCTGCTGGTAACCGGCGTCCTGGCGACTCGCGAAGATGGTGCCACCCTCGTGGAAGGTGCCGCCGGCGTCACGGCTGAGCGCGCGCCGCAGGATTTCGCTCGACGACGTGTTGGCCGACACGTAGTCCGCGAACACGAAGTAGTTCCAGCGCTGTTGCTCGTCGGTCGCGCCGCACGTCAGACGCATGATGTTGGCGGGCGAGCCGTGACAGTTGCCGGCGGCACACCGCTGCCCGATGACCGGGATCACGGTCGAGACGAACTGCTGGTAGTCGGGGTTCGTCGGCGGCAGCGCCGGGTCGTAGCGCGGGTCGGAGGGGATCCGATCGCTGCACTCGTCTTGCGGGATCGGCTGCTCGGCGGGCGGCGCGTTGTTGATCGCCGCGCCGTTGTCGATCCAGGTTTGCAAGGTGGTGAAGGCCGAGCTCGTCAGATCGATCTGCGACTGACCCGCGTGCGAGATCGCCGTCGTGATCAGCACGGGCTCGGTCGAATCCCACTTGGAGAGCGGGATGGTGAAGGGCGGCACGACCTTGAGCAGCAGGGCCGGCATGCTGTACGGCCCGTAGTTCAGCATCAGGTCGCGACGCAGATCGAGGGTCGCGAAGCTCTCGGTGCTGAGGTTGCCGAAGGCGTTCCCCCGGCCGTCGTTCACATGGCAGCTCGACCGCGTCGGGCTGATGCTGCAGTTGCCCTCGACGACGGGCGCGATCTTGCGATCGTAGAAGGTCGTCCGCTCCGGCTGCTCGTCCCGCTGGCAGCCGAGCACGCCCGCCGCGGCGAGGAGCAAGAGAGCCCACGCGCTCTTCAAGATGGATCCATCCTAGCTGCCTCACCAGCGAGAGGCCAGAGCGGCCGCAATCGACCTATGGGCCGAACCGGTACCGCCGGTTCTGAGATGCTCTAAAGCCGAGCCAGGGCGACCCGTGCGGCATCGCGCACGAAGCCGTCCGGATCGCTCTGTGCGGCCTGCACCGCTTCGAGCGCGCTCTGATCCGCGATCTGGCCAAGCGCCCAGACGGCGGCCTTGCGCACGCTGGCGTCGAGCTCGGTGTCCTGCGAGGTGAGCGCGATCAGCCCGTCCACCGCGTCGCCGGCCCGCATCGTGCCGATGGCGAGCACGGCGGCACGCCGCACGTTGACCGACTCGTCGTCGACCCGCGCGACCACCGACTCCACGTCGGTGAACGCGTTGATGCGCGTCGCCGCTTCGACCGCCGCGAGCCGTACGTTTTCGCTCGCGTCCGCCATCGCGAACGAGATCTCGTTGTTCGGCCCGAGCGTGTTCATGCGCTGGAGCGCGCGGACGGAAGCTTCCCGCACCGTCGCCGACGTGTCGTTACGAATCGCCGTGGCGAGGTACTTCGCACCCGAGTGCGTCAGGAACTCGCCAAGCGCGTTCGCCGCGTAGGCGCGGTGCGTTTCCGTCTCGGCCTGGTTGCCGAGCGTCGCCACCGTCTGCGAGTAGACCTGACCCGGGCCGAACACGCCGAAGATCCGGCGCCGGAGCCACCACGCCGCGATCTCTCGCGTCTTCGGGTGCGCGTTGTAGAGCAACGACGAGACCATCGGAATGCACGACAGGCACTCGACCTTCTCGCCGTGCTCCAGCACCTGCCAGATGCGGCTCGGTGCCGCCACCGGCCGGTTGCCGGTGCCGAACAGCGCCCGAATCACTTCCGGCGTGCTCACCGCCTCGAGTGACGAGGTGTGGATGTGGTCGTACCCGGCGGCCCGGCCCGCGCGGGCCAGATCCGGATCGGCGAGGGAGGAAGACGAGACCGTCGCGAGCCCGAGGGCGACTGCGCTGACCATAAAGCGTCGTAGAACGTTGTCCATGGCTTGCCTCAACTTCTCCTAGGGGTCAGTAGCGAGTCCCACCGCCGACGACGGGGTCGTTGGCGAACGGAACGAAGGCCGTGTTCTGGCGGGAGTAGTACTGCCCGCCCATGTCGATGGCCCGAATCAGCATCACGAGCTCTGCGCGCGTGAGGCCGACCTCGGCGCCGTGATCCCAGCGCACGCCGGCGATGGTGCCCATGTTCTCGTCGACCGGGAACGCATCACCGAGTGCCCAGGCGTACTCGGCCGCGTCGTTCTCGGCCGTGATGTTCAGGACCTCGAGCACGCGGCTGTGACGCGCGTCGCTCGGGATCGCCCAGCGCGGCGGCACGGTGCCGGTCACGGTCGCGCCGTCACCCATCTCCATCTCGAGCGCCGCCGGGTAGAACAGCGACACGTAGGAGGCGGGCCACGGCTTGGTCTCGTTGTCGTAGGTGACCGTGATCTCGCGGCTCGACAGGTCGAGGCGCGGGATCTGGTACGTCTCGGTGACCATGCCGGAGACGGCGTCGGTCATCGACACCTCGTAGAACTCCTGGGCTTTGCTGCCGTTCATCGTTTCGTTGTGGCAGGACGCGCACTTGGTGTTGAGCAGGGCCTGGATCTCGTTGGCTTCGCTGCCCGGGTTCGCGCCGTACCAGGGGTATTCGGTGCGCTCGGCGATAGCGAGGTTGAACTTCTCCGGATCGTTGCCGGCCGCGATGGTCAGCGCCTGATCCGCCGGCAGCACCGCCTTCGAGCGATCCTCGTGGCAACCGCCGCACACGCGGCCTTCACCCGGCATGCCCTGGATCCAGGTCGTCTGGTTGCGGATGGCGAGATCGAAACGGTCGACCGGCTGGAGGTGGACCGGAACGTAGGGCGGGATCTCGGCGAGCCAAGAGCCGTCCTCGTTGACGCGGGCCTCACCGAGCATCGCCGCGCCTTCGGCCATCGTCAGGCCGAACATGGTGGCGCCGGGTGCCGCTTCCGTGGAGAAGCCCTCGATGATGCGGACCTTGACCGCGTCCGCGAGCGCCACGTCCATGTGGGTGCCGTCGGCGAACTGCGCGCCTTCCACGGTCTCACCGTGGCGGGCGTAGAGCGACGTTTGCGTCACGTCGATCGAGCCGATGATGGCCGGGGTCGCACCGTCCACGGTGTTCTGCCGGGTCGGCAGGATGGCGGGCTCGTTGCGGGCGATGACCGGTCGCGCGTAGAGCTCCCACGTTCCTTCGTAATTGACGACGGGGGCGTTGCCGTTCATCGCGCGCGTCCCGGTGTCGAAGACGTAGATGCCGTAGTCGGGCGGCGTGAGGTCGAACTCCATCTGGTCGTTGACCACGCCCGGAGCCCACGACACGAGCAGGCGACCGTCGGGCAGCATCGCCGGCGCGCGGTAGCGGCCGTCCGGCGACGGGTCGTCACCGGTCGGGATGTTCGGGGTGATGACCTCGAACCCGTCGTTCTTCTCCTCGTCGGCGCGGAGGGCGTCGCCGGCAGCGCGCGCGTCGTAGAGGAAGAGCGAGCCGGCCTGGATGGTGTTCTCGCGGTTGGTGACCACGCCGAAGAACACGTTCGGGGTCGTGCCTTCCGTGACCTGGACCAGCGAGTTGCCCGGCTTGCCGTGCTGGCCGCCGAGGGCAGTCATCTGCGTGCAGTCCGGGTTCATCGCGAAGAGCTTCACGTCGTTGACGTTCTCGAGGTGTTCCCAGCGCGAGAAGCCGACGCGGCCGTCGGACATCGAGAACAGCGTCACCGTGTGCGACAGGTTCTGCGAGCAGAGCCGGCGATCGGCGTCGCCGCCGTCGAGGCTGATCGTGCCGAGCTGGGTGACGACCTGAGAATGGTTGTACTCGTCGGCGCGGAGGCCCATCGGCGTGTAGGCCTGGTTCGTGACGAAGGCGATGCGATTGCCGGTGGTCCAGATCGCGTTGATGTCGTCGTAGTCGCCGAAGGTGAGCTGGTGGATCTCGTTCGACCCGTCCTCGAGGCTCGCCCAGTAGATGTGGTAGTCGTCCGACTCCGACGTCTTCATGGTGAAGAGAACGCGGGTCGCGTCGTAGCTCACGTCCACGCTCGAAACGTCGGCGGTGGGGTAATCGGCGATGATGTTGCGAACGTCGCCGGTGCGAAGGTCGAGCACCTCGAGCCGCCCACCGGGATGGTAACGGCCGTAGTCCATCACCTGGCCCATGCCGCTCGCGACGTCGATCTCCGTGGCGTTGCCCGCGGTATCGACCTCGGTGTGTTGGCGAACCGCGTAAACGATCCGGCTCACGTCGTTAGGGCCCTGGTCTTCCGGCGTGGATTCGGCGGAACAGGCCGCGAGACCGAGCAGCATCAGCAGCGGGAGCGAAGTCTTGAGCGTGCGCATGTGTTCGAACTCCTTACGCGGGCCCGGCAGAAGCCTCGGGCCAATCCCTCGTAATGCAGCTCCTGGACCATAAAACAAAATCAATCTTATCCAGTAGTTATCGGCTTAGTTCCGGGGCCGTAGCCCCCTAGGGTCGTGATTTGCGGGGGCGCTATCCCCCACGCAGCGACCACCGGGGTCCGGCACCGAAAGGTCGCCGGCCCTTTGCGAGCGAGGGCTCGAAGAGTAGTCAAGCGGTCCTCGTGGAAGGCGTGAAGTTCGACGATAGCGGGCTCGTGACGGCGGTCGCTCAGGATCGGCTGACGGGGGCGATCCGCATGGTGGCGTGGATGAACCGCGAGGCGCTCGCGCTGACGCTCGAGACCGGGCTCGCGACGTTCTTCAGCCGGTCGAGGAACGCACTCTGGGTGAAGGGCGAGTCGAGCGGTCACCGCCTGAAGGTAAGTTCCGTGGTTGCCGACTGCGACGGCGACACGCTGCTCCTTCTGGTCGATCCCGAGGGCCCGTCCTGTCACACGGGGCGGCCGACCTGCTTTTTCAGTCCCGTCGACCAGAGCGGCCCCCACGAAGCTCCGGGCGAGGCGCTTCCGTACCTGTTCGAGCTCGAGGAGGTCATCCGCGCTCGGGAGCAGGCGACGGCGGAGAAGAGCTACACCCGTTCGCTCCTCGATAAAGGTGCGAAGGGCATCGGCGAGAAGATCCGCGAAGAGGCGCTCGAACTCGTCCAGGCGCTCGAGGGCGAGTCGGACGAACGGGTCGCGAGCGAAGCGGGGGATCTCCTCTTTCATGCGCTGGTGGGGCTCCGGCTCCGCGGCGTGCCGCTGCGGCGGGTCGTGGAACGGCTCGCCGAGCGCTCGGGGCGTTCGGGCCACGCCGAGAAGGCGGCGCGGACCGACACCACGCCGGGTGATGGCGGCGGCAAGAAGTGAGAGCGTTCGGCGCTGGTCGGACCCGGCGTTTTCCGGAATCGTCCGCCTAGAGCGGCGAATCGTCCTGCGATTCGGCCCTCCCCTCTAGTTTGACCCTGCTCGCGGCGACCGAGTATCGTCGAGAGCCCGGCTCCGATGAACAAAAAGGTCCTGATCTTCGAGAGCGATGCGGCGTTCGCGGACGAGCTGAAAAGCGGGTTCAGCGGTATCGGCTGCGACGTGTCGGTGGTGGACGACGCCACCCAGGGGCTCCAGGCCGCTACCCGTGAACGCCCCGACCTGATCTTGCTCGCCGTCGAGCTCCCCCGGAGCAACGGTTTCTCGGTCTGCAACAAGCTCAAACGCGACACCGCGCTGCAATCGGTGCCGGTGTTGATCCTGAGCCGGGACTCGACGGACGAAACGTTCGAGCAGCACCGGCGCCTGCGCGGGCGGGCCGAGGATTACATCCACAAGCCCGTGACCTTCGGCGCGCTGCTCGAGCGGGCCCAGAAATTCACGGCGATCGGCGGCGGGGGCGGGTTCAGCGAGAGCGAGCCGTCGAGCACCTCGGTCGTTAGCGACGAGGACCTTTTGGTCGAGTCGATGCCCCCGGCCGCGGTCGAGGACGACGAGATCATGGTGGCGCCGCCGAGCATCGCGCCGATGAGCGCGGCCCCGGTCAGCGCCGAAGATCTCGAGATCCTGACCGAGGTGCCGGCCGCGATGAGGTCGGACGATGCCGCGTCGGACCCGCCCGTCTCGCTCGCCCCGGTGTCCGTCTCCCCGGAAGCGGCCGCGTCGCTCGACGAGGAGCCGATCGAAATCCTGAGCGAAGCGCCCGAGGTCGTGCCCTCGCTGCCGACGCTCGGCGACGGACCCCAGCTCTCGCCGCCGCCGAAACCGCCGAGCATTGCGCCCTCGGCCCGCCCGCCGTCACTCGGACCGTCCTCGGCGCGCAGGCCCTCGGAGGGCGCCGACATGGCGCGCCTGCGCGAGCAGGTGGAGCGCCAGAGCCGGCGCCTGCGCGAGCTCGAGGACTCAGAGCGCGTCGCCCGCACCCGCGTCGACGAACTCGAGGAAGCCCAGCGCCGCGGCGCCGGCAAGGACGCCGAGGTGCAGCGGCTGCAGCGCGAACTCGACGAGGTGAAGGCCAAGCTCGCAGCCGGCAAGGGCGGCGGCTCGGCGCGCGAGTTCTTGGATCTGCGCGAGCAGCTGAACAAGAAAGACAAAGAGATCCTGGAGCTCCGTGACCAGGTTACCCACCGGGAGAAGGACCTGCTCGGGCTGAAGGACGGCGCGCTCGTGCTCGAGCGTGACAAGGCCGACCTCGGGGATCGCATCGCGGAAGCGGAGCAGAAGCTGGCGGAAGCCGTGCGCCGCGAGGAAGCGGCGAAGAGCGACAAGGAGCAGGCCACCAAGCGCGCCGAGGATTTCCGCCGCAAGGGCGAGAAGCTGAAATCCGACTTCGACGCACTGGCGGGCGAACTCTCGAACGACAAGGCCGCGCACGAGGCCGAGATCGGCGAGCGCGACGCACGCGAAGCCGCCCTGCGTCAGGATCTCGAGGACGCGAAAAAGAAGGGCGATGCCGATCTCGAAGCCGCCGTCGCGGCGACCGAGGAGCAGGGCCAGAAGAAGGTGGCCGAGGCGCTGGACAACGCCCGCGCGGAAGCCGAGACGGCCCTCAAAGCCGCCGTCGACGGCGCGCGCGACGAAGGCCGCGCGGCGGCCGCCGAGGAGCACGAGGTCAAGCGTCAGGCGCTCGCTCGTGCCCACGACGACGCGCTCGCCAAGGTACGCGCCGAGCACGCGCAGTCCCTGACCGAGGTCGAGGAGCGTAGCCAGCAAGCGACCGCCGAGCGCCAGCGCGAGCTCGACGCGGTGAAGGGCCAGCTCGAGCAGCAGACGACGCGAGCGGGCAACCTCGACGCGGAGCTCGGCACCGCGAAAAGCGAGCTCGGGGAGGCGCAGACCAAGCTCGCGAACACCGAGCGCGAGGCGTCACGCGTCGCGAGCGAGCTGTCCGAAGCGACCAATGAGCTCGAGCAATTCCGGGACACCGCCGCCCAGCGCGCGAAGGCCATCGCCAAGCTCGAAGCCGAGATCGAGAAAGCGCGCACGCGGGCGACGGCGGCCGAAGGGGAAGTCGGCGGCTTGAAAGCCGAGCTCGACAAGCTCAAGGCCGAGCGCGAAACGGCCAACACCGCGCTCGAAGGCGCCAAAGACGCCCTCGCCGTCGCCCTGCTCCGCATCGAAGCCGCCCAGAAGCCCGGCGAGTAGCCGCACGCCAGCTCGCGCATCCGCTCGGCGCGCTCGCCCACGACCGGGTCGCGACGACCTGCCCGCGGCCGGGGCGACGCCCCACCGACTGCTCAACCTCGGACGCGATTGGCTCGCCGGAGCGCGGGGGAGGTGTGAAGGGGCGAGGGTAAAGGGTGAGGGTGAAGGGGTGGGTGTGACGAGGGGTGGGTGTGGAGGGGGATTCCGTCGTGGAATATAGCTAATAGGGAATGTTGATTCTGGGGCTATTTGGCTGAAAAACGTGCACTGAGCGCCAATATAGCCTCCGAGCTATGTCCACTCTCGGGACCCTCCCTCCGTTCCGGGCATCATGATCGTGAACGTCTTTGGCAGTGCGCGCGCGTCGCGGTCGTGAACCTCCATCGCAGTGCGTGAGCACCGCCCCGCGCGCCCCCTCCCCGACCCCCAACCCCTAGCTCTTGCCCTGCCTCTGCCTCTGCCTCTGCCTCCGCCTCTTCCCCGCTTCGAGGGGTTTAGCCCCGCCGCTCACACGTCGCTTCGATCAAGTGGAACGCGCCGGGCATGAGCGGCCAGCAAAAGTACGAATGGGGGCGGCGCTCGGGGAAGAACCCGCTCGTGAAGTGGTCGACCAGTACCGCTCCCGCCTCGCCGCGCACTCCCGCCTCTCGCTCCCCGAGGTAGAAGGCGTCGCGCAGGTCGGCGTCGCTCAGGCGCTCTTCGGTGTCGACGCGTCCTTCGAGCGCGGGCTCGATGTCGCCGGAAACGCGATCGTGAAAGCTTGCCCAGGAGCGACCGCGCGTCACCTCCTTCACGGCGGCGCGGATGCGGTCGAGGCGCGGGTCGCTTTCGGAGGTGACCCCGAGCACGCGGAGCTGACCGAGGACGTTCGAAAACAGCACGGCTCGCTCGCCGTCGGCGAAGAGCTCGATCAGCCGCTCGGGGTGCTCGATCAGCCGGTCGTCGCGATCGAAGTCGAGCCGCGGTCGCGCCTCGAGCGGCGCCCGAGCGAGCCTGCGGCGAAACAGGAAGTGCGCGACCGGATCCGGTTCGAGGCAGAGCACCTCGTCGAAGCGCTCGTAGAAGAACGGCTGCACGCACCAACCCGCGCTGGCTCCGACGACGACGAGCTTTTTTTCCGGTGGTTCCCAGGCATAGAGCCACTCGGCGAGCGCGAAGCGGAAGGGCGCCCACAGGGTCTCGGCGTAGCGGTAGCCTCGAAAGTGGTAGCGGAGCCCCCCGGCGGGGTTCAACAGCGCGCTCGTCACCGAGGCTTGTCCGACGCTCGCTCGAAACCCACCCACTGACCGTCGAGCAGCCGTTCGTGCGGCAAGAAGCGCGATTTGTAGCGCATGCGATCACAGTCGCCGATGTAGAGGCCGAGGTAGAGGTAGGTGAGCCCCCAGCTCCGGCAGAGCTCGATCTGCTTCAGGATCGAATACGTTCCGATGCCGAGGTGCTCGAAGGCCGGATCGTAGAAGCAATACACGGCGGAGAGGCCGGAGAGCGCGCGGTCGACCAGGGCGACGCCGACCAGATCGCGACCGATCGAGTAGCGAAGCTCGAAGCTGTCGCAGCAGGTCATGACCAGGAACTGGCGATACCCCGAGGCGTCGATCTCGCCGTCGCCCAGCGCGCGAAGCTGTTTGTGGCGGTTGTAGAGAGCGATGCGCTGATCGTCGAGGATCGGCGGGCCCATCTCGACGGTGAGGACGCCCTCGGCACGCGCGGCCACCCGGCGCTGCGAGCGATTCGGCCGGAAACGGCTCACGTCGAGCCGGATCGGCTCGCAGGCGCGGCACGTGGGGCACGCCGTGCGGTAGAGGAACATACCCTGGCGCCGATCGCCGGCCGCCAGCCGATCGTCGAGCTCGTCACCCGAAAGGCGCCGCGACGGCACGCGGAGCGGCAGCACCGCGACGCGACCGGTGACGTAGGGGCAGTCGTGAGGTTCGTCGTAGACGACGATCTCGGGCGGCGTGCCCGGAATGATGCGCGGGGGGACGACGGGGCTTGCGCGCGTCATCGCGGCCCCTCGAACACGAACGGTTCCGGCAGCAGCGCCGACAGCGTGGTCGTACGGCGCCCGGCCGTTCCCGCGACGATCACCTCGGCGTCGAGGCCGAACTCGGCCAGCACCTGCCGGCACATCCCACAGGGCATCGCGAGGTCCGGCCCTTCGGCGTAAACGGCGACCCTACGGATCCGGCGCCCTCCGCCGGCGATCATGCCGGCGACGGCCGAACGCTCAGCGCACAGCGTGGCGCCGTACGATGCGTTTTCCACGTTGGCCCCGCTGAAGACGGCGCCCGTGTCGGTCTCCAGCGCGGCTCCGACGCGAAAGCCGGAGTACGGCGCGTAGGCGTTCTCGCGCGCGCGGCGGGCCACCTCGACCAGGGCGTCGGCGGACGCGGGGAGCGGGGCGTCAGCCATGGGAGAGCTCCGGTGGAAGGCGCTCGATCCAGCCCGACAGCAGGCGTTCGATGTCGTCTTTGGCCGCGGCGCCGGTCGCCTGCACCTCGGCGTGATCGAGTGGGCGCGCGGAAAGACCGGCGGCAAGATTCGTGATCACGCTGACGGCACCGACCCGCACACCGCGATGCCGGAGCGCGATCACCTCGAGGACCGTGCTCATCCCCACCGCGTCCGCGCCGAGCGTTCTCAGCATGCGGATCTCCGCGGGTGTCTCGTAACTCGGCCCGAGGAGGCCCGCGTACACGCCCTCGTGGAGCGTGATCCCCTCCGCCGTCGCCGTCGCGCGGGCAAGGTCGCGGAGGGTGGGGTCGTAGGCAGCCGACATGTCGGGAAACCGCGGGAGCCCTGGCTCACCAGGGCCGATGAGTGGACTCGTCCCCGTGAGATTGACGTGATCGGAGACGAGGAGCAACGAACCCGGTGAAAGATCCTCGCGAATACCACCCGCCGCGTTCGTGACCAGCACCGCGCGGCACCCGAGCTCGGCAAGGACCCGCACACCGAACACCACGCTGCCTGGCGCGTGCCCCTCGTAGAGGTGCACGCGGCCGGAGAGACAGGCGATGGGAACACCGCGCACGCGTCCGACAACGAGCTCGCCGCCGTGACCCTGGACCTTCGGCACCGGGAAGCCCGGGATGTCGGAGTAAGGAATGCTCGCACGTCCTCCGACCGTGGCGCTCCACGCGCCAAGCCCTGAGCCAAGCACCACGCCGACCAGAGGCCGCTCGCCCCCGCGATCCTGCACGCTTTTCGCGGCCTGAACGACGCTGGCACTCATCGGCGCTCCACGCTATGGTCCGGCCGCCTTGCGCCCCGGCTAGTGCGGTGCGGTGAGTGAGAACCCCGAATGTCCTCGAAGTTTTCCACGTTCCTCAAAGATAACAAGATCGACCCCCGCCGGCTCCTCGTTGCGTCCAAACGCATCGAGCGGCTCGGTCCCCAAGATCGCCGCATCAAGCTCGAGAAGCGAAATGCGAAGGCGGGGGGCGCGGCCCCGGCGGCCGCCGAGGGCGAGAAGACGGCACCGGCAAAGCCGAAATCGGGCCGGCCGGTGACGCCCCGCCTGGTCGCGGCAGCTACCGGCGGAAAATCGGTCCCCGGGCCCGCGAAGACCCGGCTGCTCCGAGCCGTGAATCGGGTCCTCGAGCAGAAGAAGAAGCCCGCGGTCGACCTTCGGGCGCTGTTCTAGGCCGTTTTGGCCCTGGCCTGAACGCAACGGGGGGGCCCCCGCATCGAATAGGGCCGACGTGATGACGGTTTCGCCCCTGCCGAGCCCTACCCTGTTTTCGGGGGAAGTGGCGCTGAGGTCGCTCCTCGCCGGGTTCTACAAGCCCCCGTCGCGTGGGAGCGCTAATCTACGAACGGTGAGCGAGCCGTCGGACCTCCTGGCGCGCTGCAAGGCGGGTGAGCGGGCTGCCTTTCGGGAGCTCTTCGACCTCCATCGCCTGGAGGTCACGCGCCTCATCTACCGGATGACGCGGGGCAGCGAAGACCTCGAGGACCTCGTGCAAGAGGTGTTCGTGCAGGTCCACAAGAGCTTGCCGAACTTTCGTCACGAGGCGCGCGTCTCCACCTGGATTTTTCGCATCACGGTCAACGTGGTGCTGATGCACCGGCGCGCCGCGCGGAGCAGACCCTCGCTGGTGCAGGCGAAGACCGAACCGACGCTGACCGACGTTTCCGGGTTGCCCGACGATCAGCTCGCGCGCCGGCGCCGCATCGAGGCGCTCTATCGGCTGATCGAACGCCTCTCCACCAGGAAGCGCGTGGTGTACGTGCTCCACGAGATCCAGGGGCTACCCCCGCACGAGATCGCGCGGATCGTCGGCGCTCCCGTGCTCACGGTGCGCACGCGCCTTTTCTACGCGCGGCGCGAGGTGCTCTCGATGCTCCGGAGCGAACCCGCGCTCGCCGCGCTGGCTGACGAGATCATCCCGTCGGTACGGCCCGGGGTCGCTGAGCCACACAAGGAGCCCGCGTGACCCGCGAGGAGGAAAGGAAGGCGCTCCGCAAGGTGTTGTCCGAGTCGGGCTCCGAACGTACGCCCGAGGTCGACTTCCACCGCATCGCGGAGCATCTTGCTGCGCTCCCACGGCCGTCGCCCGTGCGGCCCGCGCCGCTACGGCTCCTGCTCGCCCCGGCCGCGCTGGCCGCCGCCGGCGCGCTGTTCTACTTCGCGCAGTCCGAAGATCGCGCGCCCGTGGCCCCTGCCCCCGTCGCCGCCGAACACCAGGGGCCCGCGAACGGCGATCAGATGGTGCCGGGCATGGTCGTGACGGCGGGTGACCAGCGCCGCACCGTGTCCCACCCCGGTCGCGTTGCCTGGACGCTCGAGCCCGGTTCCCACGCAACGCTGCTCACGGTCGGGGAAGTCGTGACCATCCGCCTCGACACGGGCAGCATCAGCGCCGAGGTCGTCCCGACCGCGCGGCCCGAGAGCTTCGCGGTCGAGGTGGGAGAGTTTCGCGTTGCCGTCCACGGAACGATGTTCCGCGTCGCGGTGGCGACGAGGGGCATCGACGTGGACGTGAGCGAGGGCTCGGTGCTCGTCGGTCCGCGCGCTCAGCCCGGCACCGGCAAGCTGCTCAAGGGCCCCGCTGCCGAACATTTCGATTCGCCGGGTGCGACCCTGACGGCTCCGCCGAAGCCCGAGCGGGCGGTGCCCACGCAGCCGCCGGCAGCGGCCGGCAGCGCCGAGGCGCCGGACGCGACGGAGACTGCGCTGGACGCGGCGGGGACCGCACCCCAGGCGGCGGGGACCGCACCCCAGGCGGAGGCCACCGCCCCGCTTCCGGCCGCGTCCGCGAAACTCCCCGAGCCGTCGCCCGGCGCCGTGGACACGGCGGCCCTCCACGTGATCGAGCTCACGTCGGCCTGCTACCGGCAGCGTTCCGTCACCGCGGGCACTTCCGTCCAGACGACGCTGCGGTTCCGCATGCGCCCCGATGGTTCGATCAGCAGCGTGACGTTCACGCCGCGGCTCGCTCGTCAGGTAGAGCTCTGCATCTCGGACGGCGCGCGCTCACTGCACGGGCCGCTCTCGAACGACGGGATCGAAGTCAGTCGGTCGATCCTGCTTCAAAGGTAGAAATTCTCGCTACTCGCGCTTGAGGACGACCGCGTGCGTCTTGTCGAGCATCCAGCGCAGGCTCACCTCGTCGTCGATGCGCAGGGCAAGCGGGTCGGAGGCGCCGTCGGGGCGCTGGATCGAAAGCTTCACTTCGGCGCCGTGCACGCTCGCGATCTTGTACGGAGCGGTGCGCGGCTCTTCGGCGGGGATGGCGACCGTCACCCGGTCACCCGAGAACTCGAACGACACCCCGCGCGCCCAACCCGTTGCGGAGGAAAGCTCGCGCTGCTCGAAGCTCTCGACCCCGGTCCCGAACCAGCGACCCTCGAGTTTCCGGGCGAGGGGGTGACCGCACCCCGCGGTGGCGGTGACGGTGGCGACCAGGGTGAAAAGGAGGGGATTTCTCGGGAAAAAACCCATGATCAGAATGGTAAGATATGTACCTACATCTGACCACATTTATGGCGAGCGACAGCACCTTACACCCACACTGTAATCGTAGTACTCGGGCGGGTGCTGCGTGATGCGCGCATCGCACCCCTCGACCGTCGCGCGCGCGTAGAAGCCCCCGGCGAACATGCCCGACGGCTCGTCGACCCACTCGTCGAGGTTGCCGACCATGTCGTGCGCGGCATCTCCACTCCATTCGCTGCGGCAGCGTGCGCTCTCCCCCGTTCGGCGAAGGAGCGGTCCCTCCGAACCCGCGACCAGGTTCAGACGCGGGTCGAGGTGATGAAGGGACGCGTTGCCGTAGAGCACCGCAGCCGGGTGCGCTTCTCGCCCGACGTTGCACGCGCCGGCCTCGTAGCGATCACCGTACGGGAACTTCTGCTGGCGCTCACCGCGACACGCCTCCTGCCATTCGCTCAGGGTGCACAGGCGCTTGGCGGCTGCTTCACAGGCTTTCGCCGCAAGCAGACCGCTCACGTAACCGTTCGGAACGACGCCCGCGTTCGACTCCGCACGCGGCGAAAAGATCTCGATACGCTCCCAGGCAGGAATGAGGGGTAGCGGCGGAGCACCCGGCGGCTCCCCGTCCTCGAACGCGGCGAGCGCCTGCAGCGCATCGCCACGGCTGGGCGCGAAATACGGGGAAATTTCGCGCCCGCGCGCCGCGTCGACCAGCGACGCTTCGTAGCGATCGACGCAGAAGCGTCCGCCCACGTCGACCATCTCCGCCGGGCACCGGCCGCTGCCGCCGGCCGCGGCCTGGGGTCGCGCCTCACCGGGTTCGGCGAGCACGCGATCGCCGCCGTCCGGCAGGTAGAGGAGTGCGGGAGCGCGACGCGCGGACGACGCGGATAATGAAGTATCGGGGCCGGCGTCGGCTGGGGCCGCCGAACGCGAGCGCTCGCACGCACCGAGACCGATGACGGCGCCAAGGGCGAGGAGCCCGCCGGCGCGAGCCGCGGATTTCACTTGCCGCGGTAGACGATGAGGCCGTGGCTGAGATCGTACGGCGAGACAGCCACACGCACGCGATCGCCGGGAAGGACGCGGATGTGATGGCGCCGCATGCGGCCCGAAAGCTGGGCGCGCACGATCGCTCCGCCCTGGTCGACCTTGATGTTGTACTGGCCGCCGCCGAGCGCGTCTTGGATGACGCCCTCCATTTCGAGAAGATCGCCCTTGCTCATCGGGTCGGCTCGGCGCGTGAGAAACGGATCGAGGTCAAAGCGGGCGGAAGAATACATTTCTCGAGCCGACTCGCAAGGACGCCGTCTTCCACGCCATGGACGAAGGCACGCTTTGCATGGTCTACCTCCCGGGTGACCGGCGTTCGGCCCCTCCTGTCGCTCACGGTGCTCGCCGTGCTTTCCGCCGCCGGGCCGGTCGCGGCGAACGATATTCGTCTCGGCCCGGGCGTCACCGGCTGGTCCGACACCGGCCTCGGCGCGATGCGCGGCATCACGATCGGTCCGATCGAGAGCAGCCTGCACCCGAACAAGGGCTACGGCAGCGCCGCCTACCAAACGACACTCGCCGAGACGCAACGCCTCGGCGGCAACTGGATCAGCCTGACCGTGTTCGGTCGCATTGCCAATCTACAGCCGACCGGCATCTCCCCCACGTTCGAAGCACCGTACGCGGAAAACCGTGTCGCCGTCGCGCGCGCCGTCAAGCAGGCGCACGCGCTCGGCCTGCGCGTCCTTTTGGTGCCGCACCTGTGGGTGGAGAGCGGCGGCTGGCGCGGCGAGATCGAACCCGGGGACGAGGCGGCGTGGGAGCGCTGGAGCGCCGCGTATCGAACGTTCCTGCTCGGCTGGGCAGAGGTGGCACGGGACGCGCGCGTCGACCTGTTTTCGCTCGGCGTCGAGCTCAGGAGCTGGCTCACGACCGATCGCGCGCCGAGCTTCGTCGAACTCGCTCGCGAAGTGCGGTCGCACTACCCGGGTCTTCTCACCTATGCCGCCAACTGGGACGACGTCGACGACACCGTGATCCTCGGCGAGCTCGATTTGATCGGCGTGAACGCTTTCTTCCCGCTGACGGAGCGAGCGGGGGCGACCGTCGAGGAGCTGATCGAAGGCGGGCGCAAAGTCGCGACCAATCTCGGTGCCGTTGCCGCACGGTGGCAAAAGCCCATCGTGCTCACCGAGTTTGGCTACACGACGCGTGTCGATCCGGCGCTTCGGCCCTGGGAATGGCCGGACGCCATGACCAACGTCGTGGTCGACGAGGCAGCGCAGGATCGGGCGTATTTCGGCTTGCTCGCGCCGCTGATCGACGAGCCGTGGCTCGCCGGCGCGTTCGTGTGGCGCGTGTACGCCGATCCGAACGACGTCTCACAGGAAGCCGAATGGGGTTTTTCGCCGCGCGGCAAATTGGCAGAGCTGTCGCTGCGCGACGCGTACCGAGCGCGATGGGCGGGCGATGGGGCGTGGCCGCTCGGGGGGGCGCTGGTGCGGTGGGCGGCGGAGACGCCGGGGGTTTTCTAGGACGAAGGGGCAGAGGCAGAGGCAGAGGCAGGGGCGGGGGCGGGACGGGGAGAGGCGGGAGCGGCGGGGCGATTGCTGGGGTCGGGGCGGAGCACGAGGGTCGGTGCTCGCGCACTGCGACGGCGGATCGCGATGGGCGGCGACGGGGGTGTGGGCGGGTGCGGCAGGGAGCGGGAGCTCGGAAGCCAGTGACGGGTTCCGAAACGGCACATAGCTCAGAGGCTATGTTGGCGTTCGACCCACCCTTTTTGGCCAAAAATGGCCGAACCAGACATTCCCTTCTGTCTATATTCCAAATCGGAATACCGCCTTCACGAACCCCCTCTCTTCACGAACCCCCTTGTCTAATAAGGCGCGGCGTCGGGTGCCGGGACGGGCGGGAGGGTCAGCGCGAGTTCGGGCAGGCTTGCGCCGCCTTGTTCGAGGTAGCGATACCGGGCGTAGTTGCTCATCACGCGCTCGACGTACTCGAGGGTTTCGGCGTAGGGGATGCGCGCGACGAAGACGTCGAGCGGGAGGGTGCGGGCGTTGTCGAGCCAGCGGCGGACGGCGACGGGGCCGGCGTTGTAGGCGGCGAGCGCGAGGGGGACGCTGCCGGTGAACGCGTCGAGCAGTTTTTTCAGGTACTGGGCCGAGAGCCACACGCTCGCGCCGGGTTCCATCAAGAGGCCCGCCTCCGCCGGGCGGCCGCGCTCGGTCGCGATGCGCTCGGCCGTGCTCCGCAAGAGCTGCATCAAGCCGCAGGCGCCCGCGTCGGAGCACACTTCGGGGCGAAAGCCGCTCTCCTGGCGCATCACGGCGTAGAGGAGCGCGGTGGGTACACCCGTCGCGTCCGCTGCCTCGCGCACGGCGTCGGTGAACGGCCGCGGGTACACGCAATCCCACTGCCAGCGCGTCCGCGGCGTCGGCGCCACCATCAGGACGCGGCGTTCGACTTCGTCCTGGGCGATCTGGTAGCGGCGGGCCCCGACATCGAGCAATCCGTACGCCGTGCAGGCGGCTTCTCCCGATCTCGTGCCGAACGAGCGTGTGAGCGTGCGCTCGGAGCGGCGGAGCTCGTCTTCGGCGTCGCGATCGAGGCCGAGCGCACGGAGCACGACGACGGCCGGCGGGAGCACGAGGTCGAGCGGCGGGAGCCCGGGGTCGACCTGACCTGTCGGGATCGGCTCCGGCACGGAAGCGCCGACCGCAGCGAGGCGCGCCGTCGAGGCGAGTGCGGCAAACGTGAGCGGGTGTTCGCGCACGATGGTCCGGAATGCTTCGCCCGCGCGCTCGCTCGATCCCGCACCGGCGCGCGCAACGGCTTCGAGCTGGCGCAGGCGAGCACCACGCCGGGCGTCGCGTTCGCCCTTCGCCAGCACCTCGAAGCTCGAGGCGGCGAGCGCATGGCGACCGAGCGCGAGGTGCGCGACGCTGCGCTCGTAGAGTGCCTCGCCCCGGGAACGCGCCCGGGCGCCGAAGCGGCCGAGGTAGGCGTCGTAGGCCGTGACCGCATCTTGGAACGCGCCGCCCGCGTAGTGGGTCCGCGCGACGAGGTAGGCAGCTTGTTCGGCGTGGGTCGAGCGCGGAAAGCGCCCGATGACGCCCTGATACCCGCGGATCGCCGCAGCGTCGTCCTGCGCCCGCGCGAGCGAGCGCGCCGCGTAGAAGGTCACCTCGGCCGGATCGACACCGGCACCCTTTGCCGCGCGGTCGAAGAGTTCGCTCGCGCGGAGGTAGTCTTCGCGCGAGTAATACCAGGCGAAAGCGCGCGCCCGATCGACGCGGGCTGACGACAGAGCGGGCCCTTTGGCGGTCGGGATGGCGTCGAGCTCCGCCTCCGCACGAGCCCGCTCACCGGAGCGGCCGAGCGCGAGGGCGCGACCGAGTCGCTCTTCCTTGGTCGGGGCGCGAGCAGGCGAAAGGGCCGAAAGGCGGGTGGCGGCGTCGGCCGTGCCGATCGGATCCTCGAGCGCAAGCCAGCGCAGATCGGTGATGGCCTGGGCGTGGTTGCCGCCCTTCTCGGCGGCGCGCGCCCGCACGTCGCGCGCCTCGGACTCGACCGAGTGGCGGCGCTTCTTCTCGACCGCCGTCACCACGCGCGTCGCGAGCGCGACCGCGTGCGGGAAGTCGCCCGCCTTTTCGCGCGAGACAGCCGCCTTGGTCAGCGAATCGAGATCCCCGACCTTTTCGTAGAGGTCGGCCGCCGCGGCGAACGAGCCGGCACCGAACGCTGCGTTGGCGCGCTCCTTCGTGATGCGCCCGGAAAGGACTGGCAGCGCCGTCTCGAGGCCGTTCAGGAGCTCGACCGCACGGGCGTGGTCGCCGAGCGCACCCGCTGCCCGCGCGCGGGCGAACCGAAGCTCGGGCCGTGCCGAGAGATCGCCCGCCCGGTCGAGTGCCACGGCGGCCTCGGAGTAACGCCCGCTCCGGAGCGCTGGCACCCACGCGGGCTCGGGCGGTGAGTGAGCCGCCTTGCTCGAGCCCGCCGGCACCGCCAGCGCGGTTTTTTCGAGCGGAACCGGGCGCCCTGTGGCGGAGAGGAGCTGCCCATTCGACGCGCGCCGCCCGCACGCCAGCGAGAGACCTAGGGCCATCGAGAGCGCAACGAGCCCGCGCACGCTCCCTCGTTACCACGACCGCGCGACGCATGACCCATTTGCTACGCTCCGGCGGTGGACTCCTCGCGCCCACCTCGATGGCTGCTCGCCGGGGCGCTCGCGCTGGGCATCGCCGGCACGGCCTTCGCGGTGGTCGTGCTCGTCGTTGCGCCGTTCAGCGATCCGCCGCCCGTGAGCCGTGAGCAAGGACCGGGTAACCCGGGCGCGGTGTACCGCGCTGAGCAACGCGTGGAGGTCTGGCACGGCGGCAAGTGGTACCAGGGCCGGATCCAGGCCGTCGGCAACGGCACCTATTTCGTCAACTACGAGAACTTTTCGAAGAGCTGGCACGAGTGGGTCGACGCGTCGCGCCTGCGCGAACGACGCTGACGACCGGCGCCACGACCGGCGACGACCGGCGAACGAGCTCCGGCCCTTCACCAGCCGAAGCGGTACTCGGCGCGCAGCAAGAAGACGCCGTGCGTCGACGGCTGGGTGAGCACGTAGTCGGCCGTCCCCACGACGCCGAGCCCGAGGCTTCGCGTGATCGCGTAGTCGAGCCCACCGATGAGCCCGAGGCACATCCGCACCTGGTCGTATCCCGCGAGGCCCGTGGCGCCGAGCGCGCCTGCCGTGACGCCGAGGTACGGGATCCATTGGATCACGTCGAGCTTGTAGGCGATGCCGATCTTCCCCGTGTACACGCTCGAGTAAACGGCCGGCAGCGCCTCGGCTCCGGTGGCCGGCACGAGCGCGTGGCGCGACGCCGAAAGCTCGAGCCTGGCGTCGAACACGTCAGAGAGCCCGTAGGCCGCGTGAACGCCGAGCGCAGGGCCGAGCTCGAGCGGCGGGAGACCGAGCGCCACACCCGCGCCCCCGCCGAAGTGCCACTGCCGCTCGAACGCGAACGCCTCGGACGACAGCGCCGTGACGAGGAGCGCGGCCGAGCACGAAAGACCGAGAGCGGGGAAACGACGGCGGAGCACGCGGGGGCGTAGAATGGGGGATCAGCCTGAAAACGTAGGGCGGCGCGGATTAGAGCACACTCGGCGAGTGTCGTTGACCGGACCGAACTCGCTTGGCAAGAAGCCGCCATGAGCCTGCTGCGTTTGGGGTCAGGCGCAGTGCTCGTCGGGGTTTGCGCCTTGGGCGCGGGTTGCGGAACGGAGTCGGGCGACGAGGCGACTGCTGGGGCCGGCGGGCAGGCGTCGGGTGGCGGTGCGGGGACGGGCAGTGGTGGAACCTCGGACGGTACGGGGGGCGGTACCGGAACGATCGCCGCTTGCCCGCGACGAGCCACGCGCTACCGTTGGCCTGGGAGGCATTGGACCACTGTATGACCCTGGGGAGGCTTCGCGAGGGCGCCCGCGCCGTTCGGGTGATTGCCTCGTTCTCCACCTTCGCTCTCGTCGTTCACTGCGCGAGTGTATCCGAGGAGGCAGCAGGCCCGTCCGGCGCCGGCGCACCCGCTGCCGGCACGAGTGGGGCAACCGCTGGCCAGGGCGGCTCCGCAGGCAGAACACCGCCCGTTGGTCACGCCGCAGAGGGCGGTGCCAACCCGGCTTCGGCTGGAGAAGCGGGCGGCACGGGAGCGAGCGGCGGCACGGGAGCGAGCGGCGGCACGGGAGCGAGCGGCGGCACGGGAGCGAGCGGCGGCACGGGAGCGAGCGGCGCAGTCGGCAGCACCAGCGGTGGCGAGGGGGGACTCGGCTCTGGTGGCGAGGGACCTGGAGGGTGCAACCCGAGTCGCGTCGTCACCGGGGAGATCACGCTCGATACGCAGCAAGCCGTCGAGCGGCTCCACGGCGTCAGCGTGATCGATGGCGACCTCAGCACCACCCCAATGGTGAGCGATCTCCGGCCGCTCGAGTGCCTGACGACCATCACCGGTCAACTCTTCATCGGGAACACGCGCTTGACCGATCTTCGAGGGCTAGACAACCTTGCCTTCGTCGGTGGGGATCTGGTTCTGTACGAAGCGGGGCAGATTGCCAGCCTGGAACCCCTGCGTGGACTTCGGGGTACGGGTGGTAGCGTTCTCGTGAACGACACCAACCTCACGAGCGTCGCCGGCCTGGAGAATCTCAGAGCCATTGGCGGTGATCTGGACCTGTCGGGCAACAGGCGGATGGAAACCGTTGACGGTTTCGACAGTCTCGTGTCCGTCGGGAGGAACGTCCGCATCGGTAGGTTCTGCAGCTGGGACGGCTACTGCAACAACAGCCATGAGCTCTCGAACCTGCGCGGTTTTGCCAAGCTCGAGAGCGTGGGCGGCAATCTCGAGCTGCATGTGACGGGTGTCACGAGCGTCGAGGGCTTCACGAGCCTCACGTCCGTCGGCGGGCGGGTCGAGCTCCTCGGAAACCCCTTGCTCGCGAGCCTCGAAGGCCTCGCCGGCCTGGTGTCAGCTGGAGGCCTGGCTGTCGGCATCTACAGCTACTCCGTCGAAGAGGACGTCGAGGAGGACCCAGAGGTCAGCTACTTCACCTTTGAAAATGGGTCCTTGACGCACCTCGATGGGCTATCGGCGCTCCGCTGGCTTTCCGGCCCCCTCTCGATCTCCGGGAACCCGGCGCTCAGGAGCCTGCGCGGTCTCGCGTCAGTAGAGCTGGCAACCTCCCTCCGTGTCAGTTCGAACGCAGTTCTTCCTACCTGCGAGGCCGAGTGGCTCCGCGACAGCATCGGGGTCGCGAACATCCCCGCTGGTTCCGTCATTGCGTACAACGACGACACAGGGACGTGCTTGCCCTGATTGCTCGCACCGCAAGTGGGTGCGCCCGACCGGCCGCTACTCATCGTGAGCGGCAAGGAAGGAGACGATGCAAAGAAGTACCAGGAAGCGGCCGTCGCCCTGGCAGAACGCACGCACGGCAAGACGCTCGCTCAAGCGACGAAGAACGCTCGCTCCGTGCTCGAGCTCTTGATCGAAAGCGCGCGTCGCCACGGCGAGCCGATCCCACCTCCAGAACGAAAGCACTCTGGAAATCTGCGCTTCCGCCTGCCGGTCAGCCTCCACGGCAGGCTCAGCCGCGAGGCGAAGCGCGAAGGCGTGAGCCTGAATCAGTGGATCGTGAGCAAGCTCGCGGGGTAGTCGCCCGGCGCAGATCTAGAGCATACTGACCGGATCGACGTCGATCGCGAGGCGCACGCGGCGATCGAGCGGCGCGCGCGCGACGCCGAGCAGGACGAGGCGGAGGCGGGTCCGGTCGCTGGCACGAAGGAGAAAGCGGTACCGGTAGCGTCCACGCAGGCGCGCGAGCGGCGCGGGCGCGGGGCCGAGCACCTCGACGCCTTCCGCCTCCACGCGACGCGCGACGCCGGCGAGGCGCTCGGCCTCGAGGCGGGCGGTGTCGTCGTCCACCGCGTCGAGGCGCACCAGCGCGAGCCGCGAGAACGGCGGGTAGCGGAGTTCGTGGCGCGCCTGAAGCTCGGCGTCGAGAAAGGCTTTCACGTCGTGCGTCGCCGCGAGGTGGATCGCCGGGTGCTCGGGTTGTCGAGTCTGGATCAGGACGCGACCCGGGGCGTCGCCGCGCCCGGCGCGACCCGCCACCTGGACGATGAGCTGAAAGGTGCGCTCCGCGGCGCGAAAGTCGGGCAGCGAGAGCGCTGCGTCCGCGTTGAGCACGCCGACCAGCGTGACCTCGGGGAGGTCGTGACCCTTGGTGACCATCTGCGTGCCGACCAGCACGTCGATCTCCCGGCGGCGCATGCGGTCGAGCACGCGCGCGCTCTTCGCGCCCGCCGCCACGTCTCGATCGAGCCGCGCGACGCGAGCGCCGGGAAACGCGGCGGCGACGATGCTTTCGATGCGTTCGGTTCCCGAGCCTTCCTCGACCAGGGAACGCTCGCCGCAATTGGGGCACGCCTCCGGCACCGGCCGGGAGTGGTCGCAGTAGTGGCAGACGAGCCGCTCCGCTCTGGCCCTGTGCAGCGTCAGCGCCACCGAGCAGCTCGGGCATTCGGTGATTTTTCCGCACGCCTCGCAGATGAGGCTCGGCGAGAAGCCCCGCCGGTTCAAAAACAGGATCGCCTGCTCCTTTCGCGCGAGGGTGTCCTCGAGCGCGCGGTAGAGCGTCACGCTGACGAGCCGGTCACCGCCCGGGCCCGGTCCGGTCCGGCGCAGATCCACGATCTCGACTTCCGGCAGCACGCTCGTCGCTCGCGCGCGCGCCGGGAGCGTCAGGTGCTCGAGCTTGCCCGTGCGCGCCAGTTCGATGCTGGTGACGGACGGTGTCGCCGAGCCCAGCACGCACACCGCGTTCGCCCGGTGGGCGCGGAGCAGCGCCATGTCGCGCGCGTGGTAGCGCACGCCCTCCTCCTGCTTGAACGAACCGTCGTGCTCCTCGTCGACGCAGATGAGACCGAGATCGAGCACGGGAGCGAAGAGCGCGGAGCGCGCGCCGATCGCGATCTTGACGTCGCCGGAACGCAACGAGCGCCACATGGCGTGCCGCTCGACCTCGCCGAGCGCGCTGTGCAACACCGCGATGCGACTGCCGAGCCGTGCGCGAAAACGCGACACCAGCTGCGGCGTGAGCGCGATTTCCGGCACCAGCACGATCGCCCCGCGCCCGAGCGCAAGCGCCCGCTCGGCGGCGCGGACATAGACCTCGGTCTTGCCCGAAGCCGTGACGCCTTCGAGCAGGAAGGCACGCCGCTCGCCCTGCTCGATCGCCCGCACCAGGCCGCGAACCGCCACCGATTGCGGCAGCGTGAGCTCGGGCGCCACGTCGGGCACCACCTCGCCTGCGAACGGATCAGGCAGTTTCCCTCGCTTCTCGAACGCCACCGCGCCCGCTTCGTTCAGGCGCTTGAGCGCTCCGCGCGCGCTCGGCCAGCGTTCCTCGAGCTCCGTGACGCTCGACGGGCCGGCCTCACGGAGGTGGGCCAGAACCTCGAGGGCGGCGCCGCGCAGAGGCGTGGCCGGCTCGTTCCCGGTTGCGACCGCCACTTGCACGAGCTTACCGACGGCGCGCAGGCCCGGAAGCTCGAGCGCAGCCTTGGCGGCACTCCGCTCGACCGCCGGCAGCGCCAGCTGCATCACCTCACCGATCGGCGCGATGTAGTACCGCGCGAGCTCCTGCAGAAAGCCGAGCAGCTCCTCCGGCAACACCGGCTCCGGGTCGACGACGGCGAGCACGGATTTGAGCCGATCGCGATCGATCTCGGGTTCCCGGTCCGCGACGTCGAGCACCACGCCGAGCACCTTGCGCGCGCCAAGCGGGCAGAGGACGCGCGCGCCGCGGCGAACGCCGGCTGCGAGCGGCGCGGGCACCTCGTAGGTGAACGCCTGTCCGAGCGGGACCGGGACGGCGACACGCGAAAGCAGCACGGCGGTCCGAGCGTTCTATCCCGCCGCCACCCCCGGGAGCCAGGAGCTAGATCCGCTAGCGAGCCCAAGAGCGACTCAACCGGCCAGGCGCGCCGTTCTCAGGGGCAGCCACGGCTCGGGGGCTCGAAATCGGTGCAGCGATGGCGAGGAGCGAGCGACCAGGCGCAGTAGTCGAGGTGGATGACGCCCGTGAGCGCCGTGAATCGCGTCGGGTAGGCGAATGAAAGCGACTTTTCGGCGCTGCCCGGACCACCGAGCGAGAGGTCGCCGTAGCCAATGTCGTTCGTCACCGGCAATCGAGTTTCCGCGAGTTCGATCACCCCGTAGGCACCGACCACGCCGGTGCCCTCGTCGTTCGGGAGCCCGTTCACGTTCTCCAGCCGGACGAAGCCGGCCGCGTAGCGCCGAAGGAGCGCCGCGTCCGTTCCGAGCGCGATGGCGTCGGCCTGATCGAGTGTGATCACGACGGGCGAAACCTCGAGCACCGCGCCGTTGCGACGAAGCGGGCAGGTGGCGTCGACGAGCAGCTGCGGCGACTCGGCGGTTCCGTCGCAACTCGAAGGCACGTAGGTCGAGTAACGGCCGCTCGCGACCAGAGCATCACCGGGCACGAGGTCGTCGGGGATACCGTCTTTTCCCGGCGCGCAATCGGTGCCTTCGGGCGCGTCTTCGCCGTAGGAAACGACGAACAGGCCACGCGGCTCGCCGCCCTCGGGCTCGATGCCGACCATCGCGCCGAAGAGACAACTGCCTGAGCTCGCGTGGCTGACGAGAAACTTCTGGCTCGTCGCCACGGCTTCGACCTGGATGTTCGCGCCGAGCCGTACGGCGCCGCTCCGGAGCTCCTCGAACGTGACGGGGTCGGCGTCGCAGTAGATCATGGCGCCCCCACCGGCGCCCGCCGTTCCGCCGGTGTCGCCGTCGTCACCTCGAGCACCCGCGTCGCTCGCCGCACCTTGCTCCGAGCCGCTGGTCGAGACGCCGCCGTTCGCCGACGCACCGCCGCTCGCCGACGCACCGCCGCCGGACGCCGCGCCATCCGCCGCCGCATCGCCACCCGATGCCGCGCCACCGGAGGCCCCGCTCGCGCTGCGCCCACCCGCCGAAACCCCGCCGCCACTCGCCGCGTCTCCGCCGCTCGCCCCGCCGCCGTTCGTCGCCGTTCCCGACGCAAAGGATCCGCCGGAGCCGCTTTCAGCCGGAACGAACGCCGGATCGGGGTCGAGCCGGCAAGCGCCGGCCGTCGAGGCGACGAGCGCAGGGAAAACGAGCGAACCGAGTCGAGCCGAGAAGAACCGGGTGAGCATGGCCACCCATCGACCGGCGGCGTGGGTCAGTTTCGGAAAACGGCGTCGTGCCCCCAAAAACCAGCAGGAACAGGCGAAAACAAGGGTGCGCGCTTGTCGTTCTCGGAGGGTTCGAGTCTTCTCGGGGGATGGTCGAGAGGTTTCGCTTCCGCTGGCGGCTCGCGGCGACGTGGATGCCGTTCCTCGTGCTCACGGCGCTCGCGGTGGGCTGCGCGAAACCTGGCCCCTCACCCGAAGAGCAGGCGCGAGCCGATGCGAAGCGGGATCGCGAGCTCCAGGCGGAGATCGCCGCCGCCCATTTGCCGTACCAGAAGGCGGCGGAAGCATTCCTCCAGTCGACGGCCGGCGGGGACTTCGAGAGTGCCTACAGCCTGCTCGCAGCATCGTACACGAACATGGTCCCGAAGGAGACGTTCGTGGAACGCGCGAAGACGAACAAGAACTTCGAAAAGGCGCTGTCGGTGAAGGTGCTCGGAACGCGGACGCAAGCAGGGACCACCCACGCGCGCTGCGTGGTCGGCGAGCTCGGCCTGTGGGAGATCACGTTCTTGAACCCGTCGGGCGGCCCGAGGATCGCGGGCATCACGATCGGCGGCATGCCCGCACTTCCCGGCCCGTCCTAACGGAGGCACCAAGCTGCCGACGGGGAGGCTCAGAACGAGGCCGTGTACGAAAACAGTGAGAGTGCGAGCTGTGGTTCCGTGCCGAGTGCGTCGGTGCCGCGTGCTCCCTCCTGCTTCAACGTCTTCTGTTCCAATTCGAGCTTGCGGATCTCGGCGTCGACCCCGCTGTTGTGGCTTGCGTTCACCCCCAGCATGATGCCTCCCACGATGGCGAGCACCCCGCCCGTGACGAGCGCGACGACCGATGTCGTCTTCACGCTCGGGTTGTTGTCCGTGCAGCAACCAAGTCCGACCGCACCGATGCCGACGAAAAGTAGACCGCTGCCGAGTCCGAGACCAGCGTTGAACTGCGAGCGATACGACCCGTTCAGGCGCGTGATTTCTTCGTCGAGCAGCTTGAGTCGCGCGGCGGATGCCGCGGTTCGATCCGGAGCTTGCGGCGCCGGACTTGGAGCCTGCGGAGCGGGACCTGGAGCCGCGGGCGCGCCGGCCGCGGGGAGCGCTGGGGAAGGCCGGTCCTTCTGGCTCTGGATGTCGGCGATCCGCGTGAATTCGATGACCAGTGTCTGTCCGTCGCCGGTCCGGAACAGGTACCCGGTGGCTGTCTCCCGCAGCACCTTGCCCACGAACACCACGCCATCGGTCGTCTTCACGACGTCCGGACCTTCGGCGGGGGCCGGCGTGGCTGGCGGCAACGAGGCGGGCTCAGGCGGTGCCGCCGGGCTCGGCGAAGCCTGCGCTGCCGCGGGCGCAGGCGGGGGTTGGGCGTAGGCCGGCAGCGGGGCGAGTATCAAGATCGCGGCGTAGAGCGCTTTCATTGCGAAGCTCCTGGCTCGGTCGTGAGAGTTAGCAGTCGAGGTTCGGCTCGTGGAACGTGCAGCAGGTCGGCTCGGGAGTGCCCATCGCCGGCAGCGACTGGCATTTCTGCCCCGTACCGTCGCCATGAAAGCATCGACCAATCGTGTTCGATGCTTCCGTGAAGCAGCCGTCGATATCTCCACACTCGAGTGCGAGTTCGAACTTCCCGGCATTGCAGATGAGCAGTTGGCCGGTCTTGTTGCCCTCGTCGTCGGCAGAGCAGATGAACTTGTGCTCCTCCGCACACGGCTCGCCGACCGCGCGGCGTTCCTCCTCGTCCGAGCAGCCCGTCACACCGAGCCCGATCGCCACCACCAACAACCCAGCCCGCTTCCAGCGAAATCCGCCCAGAAAACTCAGCATGAGGGCATTCAACGACGCCGGGCAAGTGGTTGCATCGCCCAATTGGGGGATGCACGAGGCAGGCGGACCGTGCCTGGCGGCTGGTGGCTCTCGAGCGGACCTCCTATCATGCGCCGGTGGTCAGAGGCGGTACGACACTTGCGGCGCTGCCTCGACTCCTCGACGACCTGTATGCAGCCGCGTTGAAGCCGGAACTCTACCCTGCCTTCGTCGCCGCCCTTCGGCGGGAGTTGAATGCCGGCTACGTCGGGCTCGTGAGCAAGACCGCCGCAGCGGTGCCGACCGTCACGGACGGAGCCGAGCGGGGTTGGCTAGAGGACTATCGCGCGCACTTCGCCAAGGTCGACCCCTATTGCGACCGAGTTCAGGAGAGACTTCAGGTCGGGCAAGCCTGCTCGACTGAAGAGATCCTTCCGCGTCGCCAACTATTGGAGACAGAATTCTACGTCGACTTCCTGTCTCGTGTCGGTTTGCGCGACGGCATCGTCGGCATGTTGGATCGGACCAATCAGGCGACAGGCATGCTGACGATTCTCTTCCCCCGGGATGAGCGCGTCGAACGAGACCCTCGCTGTGCGATCGTCTCGGAGCTCGTCCCACACATCCGACGTTCGCTCGAAATGTGCCGGCTGCTCACGGACGCGCGGCTAGAAACCCAACTCGCCCAGGGTCTCCTGGACGAGCTGTCCTGCGCCGCGTTCGTCGTGACTCCCCAGGCGAGGGTACTCCGCACCAATCGACTGGCGGACGAGCTGCTCAAGACGGCCGACGGCGTGATTTCCAGGCCGGAGGGCCTTGCGGCCTCACATCCAGCCGACCACAAGGCGCTTCGCCAAGAGATCAGTCGTGCACTTTCGCTACCCGGGGCAGGCGCGTCTCGGGGGTTGATTCGTCTGCGACGCGCGTCACTGGAAGCGCCGCTGATTGCGGTCGTTGGACCGCTCACCTCGAGAGTCGCGGTTCCGCTCGGTCTTGCCGATGCGCGTGTGTTGGTGCTGATTCGCGATCCGCTGCGCACCCCCGTGACGTCCGCCCGGGCCATCAGTCGTAGCCTGGGGCTCACGGCGGCCGAATCCAAACTCGTCGACCGGTTGGTCCAAGGCTCATCCGTCCGCACCGCCGCCGAAGCGCTGGGGATCTCGGCGCACACTGCCCGGAGTCAGCTCAAATCGGCATTCGCGAAGACGAGCACGCACAGGCAATCGGAGCTGGTGAAGCTCGTGATGCTGGTCGCGGCCGGGCGATGAATCGGCAGCGACTCGCGGAACCGGCCTGGCCCGGGCCCCTCGTAGCGGCCCGCGGCTGACCGGAGGTCGCAGCTCACTCGACGCAAGGGTAGATGTGGGTCTCGAGCGTGAAGGTGCCCTCGACGACCGGCGACGGCTCGCCGGGAGGCCCGGTCGAGCGCAGCGAGCCTTCGAGGAAGGCCGCGCCGGACCCGTCGTGCCAGATGTCGAGCGTGAGATCGATCGTCATCGAAAGATCCGTGGCGCCCCAGCCGTACGACGCCTGGATCAAGCAGTCGTCCGTCGCATTGGCGAAGACGTTCAGGGTCTCACCACTCCTTTCGCCGCCGAACGCGAGGGTGATCGCGAACGTGAGCGGCCCGCCGCACGCCCGAGGATTCACGCTGATTTGACCCGCGCTCGCCGTCGGAAGGCCGCTCGGCTCGAGCTCCACCGGCTCACCATCGAGCGTGCCGACGAAGCCCTGCGCGAGCTCCGCCGAGCACAGCGCGTACACGCTGACCGTTCCGTTGGGGCACCGCTGGACGTCGCCACCAGGCGTGGGGTCACGGTCCGGTGGAGCCTCGGGGCCGCAGCGCGAGCTCACGGCGCCGGCTTCACCGGTCGAGTCGCTGCCGGAAGCTCCCGCAATGACGACTCCCGGCACGCCACCACCCAGCCCGGCGCCGCCGCTCGGCCCTGCTCCGCCGCTCGGCCCTGCTCCGCCGCTCGGCCCTGCTCCGCCGCTCGGCCCCGCGCCGCCGCTCGGCCCTGCTCCGCCGCTCGGCCCTGTTCCGCCACGCGCTCCCGCGCCGCCCCCCGTCGTGATCCGGGCGCCCGCGCCACCCCCGGTTCCCGGCTCCGCCTCCGTCGGGTACTCCTTCTCGCTTCTCCCGGCGCAAGCGAAGAGCAACACGACGAAGAACGCCACCAGCGACCCGCGTACCACCATCACGAAGCGTACGGCCCAACGCACTCGCCGTCCAGCCGGCGCTCCGTCCGTGCGACGGCGCGTCACGGGCACTTTGTCCGGCACCCAATCTGACTTGACACCAATCTACTCAGATGTCATGTCAAGTGAATGCGCTCCGTCAACGCCTTGACCCTCCGCCAGTCGCTCGGCAAGGTGCTGAAGCAGCTCGCCAAAGGCGGCACCCCGGTGCTCGTGGAGCAGCGCGGGAAGCCGGCGGCGGTCCTGATCAGTATCGACGACTACGAGAAGCGCTTCGTGGATCGGACGGCGGACGACAAGCGGCGGCAGGTGGTGGCGCGCATCCGGGAGCTCAAGTTCGAGTCCAAGCGTGGACGGACGACCCTCGATGTATTGCGTGAGCTCCGCGGGTCGCCGTGATCGTTCTCGACGCGTCGGTGGCGGTGAAGTGGTTCGCTTTTGGGGAGCCGCTGGTGAAGGAGGCGGGCGCGGTGCTCGACCAGGTGGAGCGCGCGCCGGATGATTTCGTGGTGCCGGAGCTCTTCATGACCGAAGTGCTGGCGGTGCTCGCCAAGCTCGGAGACAAGGCCCGCGTGACCGAGGCGATGACGCTGGTGGAAGAACTCGGGATCCCGCGGGTTGGAAACGGCCACGAGCTGATTCAGGCTGCGGCGGAGGTGGCGTGCGACTGGGGGCTTTCGGGCTACGACGCCACCTACGTCGCGCTCGCCCGGCTTTCGGAAGCAAGATGGCTCACGGCCGACGCCCGCGCGGCGAAGAAGGTTCGGCAGAGCTCGCTCGTCATGCTCCTCGGTTCTCGATGAATGAGGCCTCGTCCCGAACGCCGTTCGAGGAATGCCGCGCGGTTCATTGCTGGCAGTACAGCTCCCTGCAGCCTTCGTCGGGCGTCTCGCACTGCATGGATGGGATACGCGCGATCGAACAGCGCTCCACGTCGCCCACCGTCACGCCCATGCACGCAAACATGAAACCTGATTCGATGCACTGAGCCTGATCGGAGAAGTTTCTCACCCTCGACCCGTCCGGGCATTCTGCCGATGTGCCGTAGCCACCGAATAGATTGGCCACCCAGTCACAGAGCTCCCCCTTTTCCTCCGGCGTGAGCTCTCGGATGTTCTTGCCCGGATCGACGTCGGGCAGAGCGGGCACCGCGCCCGTGCCACCGGTACCCGCGTCCGTGCCGCCCGTGCCCGCCCCCGTGCTGCCGGACTGACCTCCGCTCGAACCGCCGGCAGACCCGCCCGTCCCCGACGTCGACTGCCCCGCTCCACCCGTCGCCTGTCCCCCGGTTCCACCCCCTCCTGATCCGGTACCCGCCTGGGACTCGCCCCCGGCGCCGGGATCCGAAGCCGGCGAACCGCACGCCGCACCGCCGAAAAATACGCTGCAAAGCAGCAAGCAAGCGCGCAGCGACAAGGTCACGACTAACGGGTTCCACGGACCAGACCTGGTGTCAAACGCGCCGCAAGCCGCGATTTCGTCGTCACGAGCGGTGCTCCGCCGAGGAGGAAGCCGCGCGTCCTTCCTGGCTGGGAGCCGATCTCTTGTGACTGGGCACGACGCCCGAACGGCTACTGCTCGGTGACGGCGCCCTTGTCGAGGCCGAAGCCTTCGTGGAGCGTGCGCACGGCGAGTTCGGTGTACTTCGCCGCGATGATGCAGCTGATTTTGATCTCGCTGGTGCTGATGGCCTGGATGTTGATGGCCTCGGCGGCGAGCAGGCCGAACATCTTGGACGCGATGCCGGCGTGGGAACGCATGCCGAGCCCGACGATCGAGACCTTGGCGATGTCGGGGTCGTACTCGACGGCCGCGCCGAGCTCGGCGGTGACGCTCTCGAGCACGTCCTTCACGCGGGCAAGGTCCGTCTTCGCGACGGTGAAGGTCACGTCGGTGGTGGAGCCACCGCCGCGCGAGGGGCTCTGGATGATCATGTCGACGGAGACGTTCTTCTCGGCGAGCAGGCCGAAGACCTTGGCGACCACGCCGGGTTTGTCGGTCACGCCGACGAGCTGCACCTTCGCCTCGCCCTTGTCGTAGGCAATGCCGCTCACGACCACGGACTCGAAGCCTTCTTCGCCGACCACCATCGTGCCGGGTCGATCACTGAACGACGAGCGGACGTGCACTGGAACTCCGTATTTCATGGCAACCTCCACCGAGCGGATCTGGAGCACTTTGGCGCCGAGCGACGCCAGCTCCAGCATTTCTTCGTAGCTGATGCGATCGATGCGGCGCGCCGAGGGGCACACGTTCGGATCGGTCGTGTAGACACCGTCGACGTCCGTATAGATCTCGCAAACGTCGGCTTTGATGGCGGCGGCAATGGCGACGGCCGTGGTGTCCGACCCGCCACGCCCGAGGGTCGTGATGCTGCCCTCGCTGTCGATGCCCTGAAACCCGGCGACGACGGCGATCGCGCCGCTCTTCACCGTTTCGGTCAGCTTGGAGGCGTCGATCGCGTTGATGCGCGCTTTGGTGTACGCGCTGTCGGTGTGGATGCGTACCTGGTGGCCGAGCAAGCTCCGCGCCTTGGCACCGAGCGACTGCAGCGTCATCGCCACGAGCGCCGCACTCACCTGCTCCCCGGTCGAGGCTAGGGCGTCCATCTCACGGGCGTCCGGCACCGGCGCGATCTGGTGGGCGAGGCCGAGCAGGCGATTCGTTTCGCCGGCCATGGCACTGACGATCATCACGACCTCGTTCCCCTCGCGCTGCGTGCGGAGCGCGCGCTCCGCGACGTTTTTCATGCGCTCGAGGTTGCCGACCGAGGTGCCGCCGAATTTCTGGACGACGAGGGCCAAGGGGTGAGCCCCGTACCCCTCGGTAAGGGGGGAGTCAACTTCCCGTGCTGACTCGTGTATAGCGGGGCGGTGAGTCCGCTCGCTCGCTACGTGGTCGAAACGCTGGTGATGCTGGCGGGCGTCGCCGTGCTCGCCGTCGTGCTGCTCACGGTCGGGCGACGGCTCGGCATCGGTCGCCCGACGGGACCGCTCGAGCTCGTGGGGCGCTTGCCCCTCGACGGACGCCGGGCGGTGTATCTGGTGCGCGTCGGGGAAACGGTGTACGTCGTCGGGGCGAGCGAAGGCGGGCTGAACAAGCTCGGGGAAGTACCGAAAGATGGGCTCGAGTTGCCGAAGGGCGAAACCGTTCCCCGTTCGTTCGAGAGCGTGCTCGCCCGCGTGCTCGGGAAGTCGCCGGAGCCGCCACCGGGCGCGTGAGGCCCTGCTCGCCGCGGCGGTCGTGCTCTTTGCACCGGGCGTCGCGTTCGCGGCCGATCCCCCAGCCGTCGCCGGTGATCTGCTGGCGCGCCCGCTCACGCTGATCGTCGCGATCGGGCTCGCCACGCTCTTGCCTTTTGCCTTCATGACGCTCACCGCGTTCGTGAAGATCTCGACCGTGCTGCAGATCGTGCGCGGAGCGATCGGAGCGCAGAGCGTGCCGACGAACACCGTGATCATGGCGTTCGCCGGCGCGCTGACGCTGCTCGCCATGGCGCCGGTCGGCTCGCGCATCCTCGACCGCGCGGCGCCGCTGCTCACCGCCGAGGCGAGCGCCGACAGCGCCAAGTGGCTCGGCGGGATGGTCGTGGCGACCGGCGAGCCGCTCCGCGCGTTCCTGAAGGCGAACGCCAGCACGCGTGAGAAAACGCGGTTCTACGAGATCGCACGCGCCGCGCGGCCCGAGCCGGAGCGGGCCAGGGTCGGGCGCGACGACATCGTGATCCTGGTACCGGCCTTCGTCGTGACCGAACTGATCGAGGCCTTCGCGCTCGGCTTTGCGCTGTACCTGCCATTTTTGATTATCGATCTCGTGGTCTCGAACGTGCTCCTCGCGCTCGGCATGCAGATGATGACGCCGGCGCAGGTGAGCCTGCCGTTCAAGCTCCTCCTGTTCGTCGCCATCGACGGCTGGGGCCTGCTCGCGCAGGCACTCGTCACGGGCTACCAGACGGGGTGAGCGGGCCTGCTCGGCCCGTGGTCCGAGCCGTTATCGAAGCAGGGTCGGACCGGGTCGGCCTGGGAATACGCGGCGGCCTGGGTGGTTTGTGGCCGTGTTCGGCCCCCCAAGGCAAAAGCCGAGTCCTTTGGTTGACAGGGATCCCTTCGAAAGTAGGATGCCGCCGCCCGAAGGACCGGCCGCGAGTCCCGCGAACCCTGGGAGATCCGGGCAAACTCTCGCAGCAAAAGATTGAAGGAGGTCGGATGGCAACCGACGTCATGATCCAGGCGAGTGGCCTCACCAAGAGGTTTGGCCCCGTCCGCGCGCTCGACAAAGTTAACTTCGAAGTAAAGCGGGGCGAAGTCGTGGGCTTCCTCGGCCCGAACGGGGCCGGGAAGTCGACCACGATGCGCATCCTCAGCTGCTACATCGCGCCGAGCTCTGGCGCGGCCACGGTGAACGGGCACGACGTGTTCGACCAGCCGCTCGAGGTCCGCCAGGCCATCGGCTACCTGCCCCAGCGCGCGCCGCTCTACACGGACATGAACGTGTACGAGTACCTGAAGTTCGCCGCCGAGATCCGCGGGCTCGACGACTCGACCTTCAAGAAGCGCCTCAAGAAGGTGGTGGAGGTCTGCGGTCTCGCGCAGTCGCTCGGCAAGGAGATCGGCACGCTGTCCCACGGCTACCGCCAGCGCGTCGGCCTGGGCCAGGCTCTGATCCACGATCCGCAGATCCTGATCCTCGACGAGCCGACGAGCGACCTCGACCCGAACGAGAAGGCCGAGGTGCTGCGCTACATCAAGGAAATCGGCAAGGATCGCACGATCCTGCTCTCCACCCACAACCTCGCCGAAGTCGAGGAAGCCTGCGCCCGGGCCATCATCGTCAGCAAGGGCCGCGTCGTCGCCGACGGCCCGCTCGACAACATCCGCAACAAGACCGGCAGCATCCGCTACGTCGTCACGCTCGACGAGAAGAATGCCGAAGCCGGGCGCAAGGCGCCGAGCGCGACCGAGGCCCAAACGGCACTGGCCGCGCTTTCGGGCGTTCGCTCTGCCCGCGAGCTGCCGACCGACGAGACCGCCCACAAGATCGAGCTCGTCGGACCGAAGGACGCCGATCTCAGGGCCGAAATCTTCCGACTGGTCGTGCAGAAGGGGTGGACGCTGCTCGAGCTGCGGCGCGACGCGCAGTCGCTCGATGCCGTGTTTCGTGACCTCACGCGCGGCGACGAGAAGGCCGACCGCGGCGACGCCTGGGCTGCTGCCCATGCCGCCGGTGCCGGTGCCGCCGCTGGCGACGACGAGGACGAGGAAGACGAAGACGACGACGAGGACGAGGAAGACGAGAAGCCGTCGGCCGCCGCCAAGAAGCCCGCGTCCGCAGCCGCCAAGAACGACGAGGACGAGGAAGAAGACGACGAGGATGACGAAGACGACGAAGACGACGAGGACGACGAGGACGACGAGGACGACGAAGACGACGAGGACGACGAGGACGACGACCAGAAGCCGGAGCGAAAGGGCTGAGCCATGTCGCCGATGCTGACCATCGCTAAACGCGAATTCCGTTCCAACTTCGATTCACCGCTCGCCTACGTGGTGATCTGCATGAGCTTCCTCGCGCTCGGGCTCATGTTCTTCTTCCTGCGCGGCGGCTTCTGGCAGGTCGATCACGCGACGGTGCAGAAGCTCTTCGAGTACACGCCGACCGGCCTCAGCCTCCTGGTCGTGCCGGTCGTGACGATGCGGCTCGTCGCCGAGGAGCGGCGCAGCGGCACGCTCGAGATGCTGATCACGCTGCCGGTGAAGGATAGCGACGTGATCGGCGGCAAGTACCTCGGTGCCCTCGGCCTGGTGCTCGTGCTCGTGCTGGCGACGCTGATCTACCCGCTCGCGATGTTCAAGTTCCCGTGGAACCTCGGGCCGCTCGACTCGGGCCCGGTGTTCAGCGGCTACCTCGGGCTGATCCTGTTCGCGGCCGCTGCGGTCGCGGTGGGGCTGCTCGTGAGCTGTTTCGTGGAGAGCCAGGCCGTCGCGTTCTTCATCACCTTCTTCGCGCTCGGGGCGCTGTGGTGGTTCGACGACATCGCCGAGGCCGTCGGCGCCGGCTGGCTGGCGAACGCCCTCCGCTACGTGAGCTTCCAGACGAGGCTCAGCGGCTTCTGGCGCGGTCTGGTCGACACGCGCGACGTGATTTTCTTCCTGTCGGTGACGGCAATCTCGCTGGTCATCTCGTTCCGCGCGCTCGAACGCCGGAAGTGGGCCTGAGAGGAAGCGGGAGACGAACATGGCTACCGAAGAACAGAAGCGGAAAGTCGCAGCGCAGACCGGGCTCTACGTCCTCGTCATCGCGGCGATCGTGGTGGTCGCGAACCTGCTGGCCGCCAAGGCCTACGTCCGAAAAGACGTGACCAAGACCGAGCGCTACACGCTGAGCCAGGGCAGCGCGCACCTGCTCTCGAGCTTGAAGAACCCGATCCAGGTCGACGCCTACGTGAAGACGGGGCTGCCCCAGCTCGACGCGTACGTCGGGGACCTGACCGATCTGCTCCAGGAGTATCAGGCGGCCGGTAAGGGGAAGTTCAAGTTCACCCTGATCGAGCCGAACACGGACGACCTCCGGAGCCAGGCGAAAGAAGCGGGCCTGCAGGAACAACCGTTCGTCGACCCGAGCCAGACCAGCGAAGACCAGGCCGCGATCGCCCAGGGCTACATGGGCCTCGTCTTCAAGTACGGCAGCGAGAAAGCGGTCATTCCGTTTCTGAACCCCGGCCAGCAAGAAGGCCTCGAGTTCTGGATCACGAACAAGATCCGCGAGATCCGCGACAAGGCCGACGACATCAAGTACCGCATCGGCATCGTCACCGAAAAGGACGAGCTCAAGCTGTCCGACCAGAACCTGGTTCCCAAGCAGGGCCGCGGGCAGGGCTCGCCCAGCATGCAGAGCATCCTCGAGCAGGCCTTCCCCTTCTACAAGGTCGAGGAAGTGACGCTCAAGGAAGGCGAGCCCATCGACGTGGGCTTCGCCGGCATCGTCATCACGCAGCCGCGCAAGGACTACTCCGACAAGGAGCTCCGCCGCATCGACGAGTTCTTGATGCAGGGCAACAAGGCATTGGTGGTGTTCGCTTCGGCCGTCACGCTGAAGCCGCAGGACGCCTCGATGTCGGCATCGCTCGACCTCCACAACGTCGACAAGCTCCTCACCGGCTACGGCATCCAGATGAACAAGGACGCCGTCATGGATTTCGGCGCCCAGTTCCGCATCGGCATGATGGTGCCGAACGGCGGCATGGCGTGGATCCGCCACCCCGGTATTGCTCACGTCGTCAACGACCCTCGCCTGGGCGAAGAGGAGAAAGCGCTCGACACCTCGTTCCCCGCGTTCTTCCGCATGGACGAGGTGATTTTCCCCTTCCCCTCGAGCCTCAAGCTCCTGCCCGACAAGCAGCCGAAGGACGTGAAGATCTCGGTCGTCGCGCGCACCACGCCGGCCGCCAGCGTCGACAAGTCCGAAACCGTGGACATGAAGCTCAAGGCCGACTGGAAGCCCAAGCCTCCGATGGAGCAGCGCGTGATCGCGGCGGCCGCCACCGGCAAGCTGAAGAGCGCGTTCGCGGGTTCGCCCGACGATGCGATCAAGCCGGCCGAACGGGCACCCAAGGATTCGCGGGTGCTGGTCGTGTCGTCGAGCCTCTTCCTCACCAACCCGTTCGCCTTCGCGGGTAACGGGCCCGAGCTCGGCGGGCAATTCGCCATGTTCGGCAACGTGGGCGGCGACGAGAGCCTGCTTCAGATCGCGCAGCCGTACACGAAGCACCTCACCAACACGATCCTCTCGTTCAAGAACACGCTCGACTGGATGGCGGGCGACTCCGATCTGCTCGCCGCGAGCGCGAAGCTGATCGGCGACCCGAACCTGACCTACGCCAGCGTGGCGAAGCCGAAGTTCAGGGCCGAGGACGACGAGGCGGAAATCAAGCGCAAGGACGAGGAATACAAGCTCGCCCGCAAGCGCTTGCAGAGCAGCATTCAGTGGAGCCTGACGCTCGGCGTTCCCCTCGCGTTCGCGGCGTTCGGGATCCTCCGCTGGCGACGGCGCGAGTCCCAGCGCGCCATGATCAAGGCCTGATCCACCACGGGGATTCGAGACGAACCATGGCAAGCACGGATACCAAACTGTACGCAGCGGTCGGCATCCTGGCCGTTCTCGGCGGCGCGCTCTTTCTCACCAACAAGAAGCAGAAAGAGGAGGAGGCCACTTACACGCTCTCGGGTCAGGCGGCTTCGCTGCCGAAGATCGCGATCACCGAAGAAGACATCAAGGCGATCGACAAGATCGTGATCACCAAGGCCGGCGAGGACGGCGGCGCCGGCACCGACATCGAGCTGGTGAAGAAGGGCGAGGACTGGCGCGTGGCGCGGCCGGCCGACGCCTCGGCGAACCAGGCGAACGTGAAGAGCGTGCTCGACAACCTGAAGACGTTGAAGGTGAGCGAGCTCATCGATTCGGGGAAGGCGAGCTACGAGAAGTTCAAGGTCGGCGACGCGCAGGGGCTCCACGCCGTCTTCTCCAAGGGCGCCACCGCGGTCCTCGATGCGCGGTTCGGTGAAAACGGCGGTCGCGGGCAGATGACGCGCATCACCGGCAAGGACGGCGTCTACGCCGTCAAGGGCTACTCGAGCTACCTCTACGACCGCGAGCTCAAGGGCTGGCGCGACACGTCGATCTTCAAGTTCGACGAGAAGCTCGTCAACAGCGCGGTGATCACGAACGAGCACGGCACCTTCACCTTCGCCAAAGAAGGCGAAAAGTGGACGGCCAAGCACAAGGACGCGAAGGCCGGCGCGGCGAAGGATCTCGACAAGTTCGAGGCTTCGAAGCTCGAGGACATGCTGCGCGCCTACAAGTCGCTGAATGCCGACGGCTTCGCCGACAAGGACAAAACGCCGAAGGATCTCGGGCTCGAGCCCCCGACCGCCACGGTGCTGATCAGCCTGTCCGACGGCGCGAAGCGCGAAGTGAAGGTCGGCGCGACGGCGGAGGGCACCGCGCGCTGGGTCCAGGCGACGGGCATCACCGATCTCGTCAGCATCTCCTCGTGGGCGGCGGATTGGGCGCTCGCCGAGCCGAAGAAGTTCCAGAAGGCCGAAGAGAAGAAAGACGACAAGAAGGACGGCACCGCCGGCGCACCGGCGATGCCGGCAGGGAGCGCGAAGCCCGCGGCACCGAAGCCCGCGGCGCCGAAGCCCGCGGCGCCGAAGCCCGCCGCTCCTGCGGGAACCTCCGGCTAGCTACGATCTCCATTCTGAGCGCGCCGCGGGGGAGCGATCGCGTTCGTCAGCCGTCGTTACAGTGTCGCTGTGTCGCTCGTGTCGGCGAGCGACACAACACTGTGCACAAACGCCGTCGACAAAGCTGTGGACGATAGTGTCGGTGAGGCGCGCACAAGGTAGGTGCGCGGCGCCTTATCGAATCTCGATATCGACCCGTGGTAGCTTCGTACGTTCCGCGCCCCGGGAGGTCGTCGTGCGAGCCAATCGTCCCCTTATCTTTGGTCTGAGCCTTGTCCTGATCGCGAGCGCTTGTTCGAGCGGCGGAGGCGGCTCCGACGACGACGAAGAGAACGCGGGCGAATCGAGCGGTGGGAGCAGCGGTAACGGCGGCAGCGGCGTCGGTGGCGCCAACGGCGGCACCGGCGGGAACGGTGGGACTTCGGGCGGCGCCGGCGGCAGTGGCGGCGCGACCGGCGGCAGCGGCGGCGCGACCGGCGGCAGCGGTGGCGCGACCGGCGGCAGCGGCGGCGTGACCGGCGGCAGCGGCGGCGCGGGCGGTAGCGTCGGTGGCAGCGGCGGAAACCCTGCAACCTGCACGACACCGCCGGTCGTCAACGGTCAGCTCGGCAACACCATCGCGGCGGTCGACTTCACGGGTGAACCCGCAACGGTCGAGGTCACGCACAAGATCGACATCGACGAGGCCGAGGACGGTTGCATCGCGCAGGTGATGATGAACGTCAAGAAGGCTGGTCAGGGTTGCGAGCTCCTACTCACGTGGGCCACGAACGCGGATCAGAGCGCCCTCGAGCTCTTGGGCGCCCAATTCACGGCGGACAGCTTCTGCCCCGGGTGGTCGGATGCGGACGAGGGCTTTTACTACTACACGGTGTCGCAGACGGACGCCGTGCTCAACATCACGAACAAGGTTCCCGATCGCACGGCGGCGACGTCGTGCTTCCGCGCGGATCTTCAGCTGCGGGGCAGCGTCACCCTCCAGAGCGACGCCGGCCAAACGCTTGAGTTGAACCTCGCCGGTCTCACCGTGGCGGGCGATTTCCAGAGCACCGGCGACGCGGACGCCTCATGCCCGATCATCCCCGTCGGTGGAACGGGTGGAACCGGCGGAACCGGCGGAACCGGCGGCGGCGGAGCGGGTGGAGCCGGCGGCAGCGGCGGCTCGCCGACCTGCGGGTCGTCCTTCGCGGTGTTCGACGGCGGCTACATGACCGCCCCGAGCAACGGCAGCTGCTGGCGCGGACACGGGTACATCGGCACCTCGGCCGGTTCGACGTTCTCGCCGGCCGACTTCTCGACCTGCACGGCGCCGTGCTCGCTCTGTGCCTCCGGGACGCTCATGGCCGACACGACGTACGCCTCGACCGGATGGATCGGCGTCAACCTGAACCAGGAATACTCGTCCACCACGGCCAGCGTCATCTATCCCACGGCCTCGGCCCTCACCTTGAGTTACACGAACCCGGGCGGCTCGCCGCTACGCGTCCAGCTCGGCGGCCCGAACGCGGACACCGACCCGAACCAGCGCTGGTGCTACGCGCTCTCCGCGGCCTCGAGCACGGTGACCATCCCGTACTCCTCCTTCAGAACGGAGTGCTGGGACACGACCGGCTACGCCTACGCGGGCGAGGCGATCGAGTCCATCTCTCTGACGTTCCCGAGCGACGCCGACTACCCGACGCCCTGGAGCGCCTGCATCACCGGCCTCTATTAGCCCGGTCGAGGCCGAACGCTCGCGTCACTCCTGGAACGCGCAGCTATACGAGCACTGGTAGTCCCTGTCGCCCGGCAGCGTCTCGCTGCCGAGAACCATGGTGAACGTCACGCCGTCGGTGCAGAAGTTCCAATCGAAAACGCCGAGGCCGACGATGGTCCCCGACGTGCCGACGAGGTCGGGATCGCTGCAGTCGACGCTGGCCCCCTCCAGCGCGAGCTCGCAGGCGTAGACGCGCGGATCGGGATCGTTCCGGAAGGTGGCCGAGCCGTCCGCCGCCAAGGTGAGATACGTCGGGTGATCCTCAAAGTCGGGGCAGCGTGAGGCACAGACGCCGTCCCGGCACGTTCCCCTGCAGTCGTAGGTCTTCGAAAGGACCACACCCGTCGGCGGCGGCGCGCAGTCGACGGGTGCCGGCATCGCCCCTCCCGGTGGTGGGGGCGGGCACGGCGACGGGCCGAGCTCGCACCCGTACTGCACCAGATTGCCGTCGCCGTCGCAGTGATCGATGTAGGTGCCGTCGGTTCCCGTGACGGTCCAAACGACGTCGGCGTCGTTCTCGTCGAGTGTGACGAGGTTGCCGTTCGTGACGCACGCCGCCTCGTCGGATCCAGCGGCCCCCGCACTGCCGGCCATGCTCCCACCGGTCCCGCTCGCACCACCCGTCCCTGCGCCCGCTGCGCTCCCACCAACTCCAGCGCCGCCAACGCCAGCACCCGCGCCGCCTGCGCCGCCTGAGCCGCCAACACCCGCAGTCCCACCGGTGCCGCCCGTTCCAGCGCCGGAGACGCTACCTCCGACGCCTGCACCGGAACCACCGGAACCACCGGTGCCACCGTTGCCCCCAGTTCCGCCCGTGGCACCGACACCGCCGGCATTGCCAGTGCCTCCCATGCCACTCGTGCCGGCCTGAGATTCACTCGCCACGTCGCGCGTCGAGCTACCGCACGCAAGGCAAGTCAGCGTGAAGAGGAGAGAGGGTATTTCGAAGCGCATCACACAGTATGGACGCAAGGCGCGTGCCGTGCCGAAGCCTCTGATTTCAGCGACTTGCCCACCGCGCGTGTGCCAGGTTGGGCCGGGCGCCGCCTCCGCGCTTCCCTAGTGTCGCGGCTCGATCAGACGAACGAGCGTGCCGATCACGCGATGAAATAGAGCACCGAGCTCCGCGTCGATGGGTGCGATGAAGCCCATGGCCTCCGCCGTTTCCAAGCAAGCCAGCGTTTCACGCGCCGACGCCGCCGCCGACTGAAACCGCGCCTGCCGATTCTTCCCACGACTGTACGCACCCTCCGCGACATTCAACGGAACACTGATCAAAGCGCGCTCCATCTGATCCGCCAGCACCGAGCTTCTTGCGCGCAGCACCCTGATCACCGGCGCCAGCCGCCGCACCAACTCGAGAACCACAGGATAGATCTTGAGTGACATGTGGAAACCTCCCGTCCCCGCCGATCGGGGACTCACCCCCGCCCGCCGGCGCGCGCAGGCGGGGTCAAGGCTCGCTCGTCCGCGAGCGACCGCGCGTCCGCGCGGCTCGGCCTTGACCCCACCGAGCACGCCGGCACGCTCGAAAGTCCCGCGACGAGCTTCCCCCACTCCCGCCTCCTCTCTTCCCGCCCGTCGTGAGCCCACGCCGCAGTGCGCGAGCACCGCCCTTCACGCCCCGTCCCCGACCCCCAACCCCCGCTCTGCCTCTGCCTCTGCCTCTGCCTCACAACGTCGACAGAAACGCCCACTCCCTATCCGCCCACCCCGGCAAATGTTCGTGCCCGAAATCCGGGTAGAGCACGCGCGTCTTCATCGATTGGATCTTGTTGTACGCGGCGAACTGGCTCGACGGCGGGCAGATCGGGTCCATCAGGCCGATTGCCATCATCACCTCGCCCTGAATGCGGGGCGCGAGGTGCTGCACGTCGATGTAACCGAGGCGCCGGAACCACTCGGCTTCGTTCTCGTGGGTCGGATCGTGGTGGCGAAAGAAATGGCGGAGCTCGGCGTAGGCGTCCTTCGCGAGGTCCATCTCCCAGACGCGCTGGTAGTCGCACAGAAACGGGTAGACGGGCGCGGCCTTGCGGATGCGGGGCTCGAGCGCGGCGCAGGCGAGCGTCAGCGCGCCGCCTTGTGACGCTCCCTTGGCGCCGATGCGCGCCGGATCGACCTCATCGAAACTCGCAACGATGCGAAAGAGCTCGACGGTGTCGAGGAAGATGTCGCGGAAGAGCAGCTTGTCGGGCGCATCGGAGAGGCCGCGCACGATGTGGCCGTCGCGGGTGGTGCCGTGGACGCCACCTGCGTCGTCGCTTTTCCCGCCCTGACCGCGGCAGTCGAGCGCCGCCACCGAAATGCCGCCGCCGACCCAGCCGAGCTTGCTCGCGAAGTCGCCGCTGTTGCCGGAGTAGCCGTGAAACTCGAGCAGCGCGGGTCCCTTGCCGCGACGCTGACGGGGTCTCAGGTACTTCGCGTGGACGCGCGCGCCGCGCACACCGGTGAAGTAAAGATGGAAGCACTCGGCGAACGGCGTTTGGAATTCGGCGTGGGTGAGCTCGTACCGGGGGTCCACCTGGTCGAGCTCGGCGAGCGCGCGTTCCCAATACTGGTCGAAATCGGCGGGCCTCGGATTGACCCCCTGGTAACTTTCGAGCACGGCGAGCGGCAGATCGATGAGCGGCATCGCACCCGCTGTTAGCACTTCTCCGGCACGGCGGGATCTCCGTTGCTGGCTGTTCGCGCGGGCGACCCCTGCCAAAGTCCGGCGCGAAAGTGCTAGGCTTCGCGCCCTTCGATGCGCGTCTCCACCACGTGGCTCCGTGAATTCTTGCCAAAGCTTGCGCTCTCACCGAGCGACATCGCGGATCGGCTGAACGCCGCCGGCCTGGCCGTCGATCGCATCGAGCCGCGCGGGCAGGCGCTCGAGACGGTGGTCGTCGCGAGGGTTCTCGAACGCGCGCCGCACCCCTCGCGGTCCGGCCTGGGGCTGGTGACGGTGGACCACGGGCGCGGCAAGCAAACGGTGGTGTGTGGCGCGTCGAACGTGCCGGACCCGGGCGGCCTGGTGGCGCTCGCACCGCTCGGCACCCGGCTTCCCGGCCTACCTGGGCCGCTCACCCCGCGCGAGATCGGCGGCGTGAAGAGCGAGGGCATGCTGGTGAGCGAGGTGGAGCTCGGGCTCGCGTCCGCGAGCGACGGCATCCTGGTGACTCCCGATCTCGGAGGCGAGCCCGGGACACCCCTGGCCACTCTTTTTCCGGGGGCGGTCGACACGATCCTCGAGCTCGACGTGACGCCGAACCGCGCGGATGCGCTCGGCCACGTCGGCGTCGCGCGCGAGCTTTCAGCGCTGCTCTCACTTCCCTTCGAACTCCCGCCGAGCCCCGCTGCGACCGCGCCATCGAGTGAGCTTTCGGCGCTGGTAGCGATCGAAAACCGCGATTTCGAGCGCTGCCCGCATTACGGCGCGGGCGCGGTGCTCGACGTGACGGTGGGGCCGTCGCCGGCGTGGCTTCGCTTTCGCCTGGAGAGCCTGGGCGTACGCGCCATCTCGAACGTCGTCGATCTGACGAATCTGATCCTGCTCGGCTACGGGCAGCCCATGCACGCGTTCGATCTCGACCGCGTGCGCGGCGGGCGCATCATCGTGCGGCGGGCGACGGCCGGCGAACCCTTCACGACTCTCGACGGCACGGAACGAAAACTGGACGCCGACGATCTGGTGATCGCCGACGGCGAGGGGCCGACCGCGCTCGCCGGCGTGATGGGCGGTCTCGATAGCGAGATCCGCGCGAGCACGCGGCGGGTGCTGCTCGAGTGCGCGGCGTTTTCGCCCCGGGGTGTGCGCCGCACGGGGCGGCGGCACGGCCTGCACACCGAATCGAGCCATCGCTTCGAGCGCGGCATCGATTTCGGCGCCGTCTCCCAGGTGCTCGAGCGTGCGAAGACCCTGCTCGCCGAGCTCGCCTCGGGGCGCGTGGTGGAAGGCGCCATCCATGCACGCGGCCCGGCGCCGGAGCTCCCCCGCATCACGCTCCGTTCGAGCCGGCTCGACGGGCTGATGGGCGCTCCCGTCCCGTTCGACGAGGCGACGAGCATCCTCGAGCGGCTCGGCTTTCCGATCACCGGACGGAGCGGAGCGGGCACGGCGGCAACGGTCGAGGTCCAAGCGGTGTCGTTTCGGCCCGACGTGAGGCGCGAAGCGGATCTGATCGAGGAAGTCGCGCGCGTTCGCGGGCTCGATCTCGTCCCGACTCGCCTGCCTTCGGTGACGCCGGCGCCCCCGCGCGCAACGGGCGAGATCGAACGGCGCGTGCTCGACGCCGCCGTGAGCCTCGGGCTCAGCGAGGCACTCACGCTCGCCTTCGTGTCGCCCGCCGATCTCGCGCGGCTCCGCGCGCCTGCCGCCACGGTGGTGCTGAAAAATCCGCTCGGCGAGGAGCGCAGCGTGATGCGCACGAGCCTGCTTCCGGGCCTGCTCGACGCGCTCGGGCGAGCACGCCGGCGCGGCGAAAAAGAGGTGCGCCTGTTCACCTTGGGCGCGACCTTCCATGCGCCGGTGACGGCGCCGCGTTCAGGCGCCCGGCCGCGCCTGCCGGAAGACGTGGGGGCGCTTCCGGTCGAGCGGCTCGAACTCGGCGTGCTGCTCGCCGGTCCGCGCACCGAGCACCTGACGCTCGATCCGAAGGACGTCGACGTCTTCGACGCCAAAGCGGTCGCGCTCGAGCTCGTCGAACGGGTGAGCGGGCATCGCGCCGAGGCCCGTTTCGTCGGGGCACGGAGCGACACCGAGCACCTGCACCCGCGTGGCGCCGCCGAGGTCACGGTCGGCGGCACCGTGGTCGGCCGCTTCGGCCCGCTCCACCCCGACGTGGCCCTTGCGTTCGACCTCGGTGGCGCGGCTCAGGTCGTCGAGATCGATCTGGATGCCGTAGAAGGGCTCGGCCGGGTGACCCCGCGCTTCCGCACGATCCCGCGCCTTCCCGCCGTGACCCGCGATCTCTCGCTCGTCGTCCGCGACCAGGTGCCGGCGGGCGACGTTGCTCGCGTGCTCGTCACGGCCGGCGGCGAGCTCTGCGAATCGATCGCGACGCTCGCCGAGTTTCGCGGTGGGTCGGTACCCGCCGGACGCCGGTCGCTGACGTTCCGCGTGGTGTACCGGGATCCGAAAGCCCGGAGCGACGCGGCCGACGCGCGGACGCTCACCGACCAAGAAGTCGACGGCGTGGAAGCTCGCATGCTGCTCGCAGCGCGCACCGAACTCGACGCCGAGCTCCGGAGCTGACGTTGGTCGCGCTCGGTCGGCTTCGTCGTGCCGCGACGCTCGGGCCCACCGTCGCCATCGCGCTTTCCGTGGCGTCGTGTCAGCGGCGCTCGCCGGGCCCCCAGGAATGTCGAGACTTCGCGCTGAAGGTCGCCGGCGTCGCCCGGCGTGAGGACCTCGATCCCCGGCACCTGGCCCAGCTCGATCAACTCACGCGGGAGTGCTTGGTGAGGCCCTACGACCGCACGATGCTCCGCTGCGTGGAGGAGTCGGGGCAGTTCAACGCCTGCCTCCGCGAGTTCGGGCGCCGCCGGGCAGAGCGATAGAGCAAATCTCGTCATTCGCTTTGCCAATTCCGAGGCGTGGCTTCGCCACGCGCGCCGCTTCGCGGCGCAGCTCTACTCTGTTTCTGGGGGCGTTCCCGCCCCCGCACCGGCAGGTATGCCGGTGCGCCCCCTCACCCGCTTCGCGGGTGGTTAGAGCTCCGCTCTTCCTCGCAGGGTCATCAGACGCGCTCTAACTATCTAATATAAATGTCTTTTCTTGCGGTGTAGGGGAACCTACTACTTATTTATGACGCGATGAGTCTTAGTGGTTGAACCAATTCTAAAAGTGGTTTAACCTCTTTTTGGTGGCTCGATTGGGAGAGAGGTTCAGGGCGATCACGTTGTGCCTTGGGGTGGTGCTCAGCTCGGCCGGGGCGGTGGGGGCCGAGGGGGGGACCCAGGGGGGGGCTGAGGGTCTTCCGGAGGTCCATCGGGTCATCGACATCTACGACGCCGATGTGGTGGTGGACCTCTCGCTGTCGAGCGGCGCGAAGGTCGGCTCGGTCATCGAGGTCTGGCGGCCGCTGGTGCTCGAGCACCCGGTGACGGGCGCACCGATTGCGGACGAGTTTTTGATCGGCACGCTCCGGCTGACGCAAGTGCGCGCGACGATGTCGTTCGCACGGCCGATCGGCAAGCTCGAACGAGCGCCGGAGGCGGGGGACATCGTCGTCCTGCGCGGGCGAGCGCGCGCCGCATCGACCCCCGTCGCTCCAACGACCGCGCCGCTCAGCGCCGCTCAGCCGTCGCCGCCGCCCACGCCGAGCACGGCACCGATCGCCGCAACGACGCCGCGCAACGCCGAAGCCGAGCAGGTGAGCCGTGTGCTCGACGAGGTGAAAGGCCAAGGCGCGCGCGCGCGGATCCTCGCCTACGAGACGTACGTCCGAGAAAAACCGAACGGACGCTACGCGGCGGTGTTGTGGGAGGAAGCGCAGAAACTCAGGCGGCTCGTCATGCTGGAGGCGGAGATCACGGGGAAAGAAGCGCTGCTGGTGACCTTCCTGGCGCCGGACGAGGCGCTCGCGGGCTCACCGCTCTCGATGGGGGTGGAACTCGTCGACGCGCCCGGCGCGCTCATCCACTCACGCGCGCCGGCCGAGGTCTCCTACACGACCACGCCGATGACGAAATCCGGCGAGGGCTACTTCACCGCAGTGCTCCCGAGCGACCGCATGAAGGCACCGGCCGTCGAGTACTTCATCGAAGCGGTCGACGCGGACGGGAGGGCGGCACCCGTCGCGGGCAACGCCGGAGCTCCGCTCAAGATCGACGTGGTGAGCCCGCCCGAGCCCAAGGCGCCGCCACGCCACCGCTCCGTCGCGAGCATCGCGACCGATTACGCGAATTGGAACTTCGAGGAGCACAACGACTACGTGCTCCAGACCGAGGGCTTCGTCGGCATGCGGTTCAAGGACGTGGGCCTGCGCGCGGGGCGCACCGGATTCGGCGTGTACCGCGGCCGGGGAGGCTCGCTCGAGGAACTCGATGAGCAAGATCTCGAAGGCCGCGAGGTAGGGCTCACCTACGGCTACCTCGAAGCCGAGGCCGGCATCACCCCGTTCGTCGGCATCATCGGGCGCACCACGATCGGCCTCCAGCGCACCGGCGTCGCGGGGGGGTTCCAGCTCCACCTCCGGCTCGGCAGCGATCTCGGAACGAACCTGACGCTCGGCGGCGAAGTGCTCGGCACGGTCGGCCTCCGCGGTATCACGCAGCTCGAGCTCGCGACGTTTCCGAAGTTCCCGATCCTGCTTCGTACCGAAGTCACGAACCAGCCTGCCGGCTCGACCGCTCACGGTCGCTCGAGCAGCGGCGCCGGCGCCTCGACCGAACAGGGCGACATCGGCGTGCGCGGCATCGCACAAGCCGGCTATCGCATCGTGCCCGAGCTCACCGCGGCCGTACGCGTCTCGTACCAAGGTCGCACGATCCACCACGCCGGCCCCGGCATCGGCGGAGGAGTGACGGTCGCATGGTGATCCGCCGCACCCTCGCCCTCCTCCTCACGACAACGCGCCTCGCCGCCGCCCCGGCTCCCGCTCCCGCTCCCGCTCCCGCTCCCGCTCCCGCTCCCGCTCCCGCTCCCGCTCCCGCTCCCGCTCCCGCTCCCGCTCCCGCTCCCGCTCCCGCTCCCGCTCC
>Ga0315912_10000235_pt1 | contig 118020 bp, 91 predicted proteins | sample VfabasoilMG_FD_204469 | JGI IMG/M metagenome (GOLD analysis project Ga0315912, IMG submission 204469) | Garden soil microbial communities collected in Santa Monica, California, United States - V. faba soil | ecosystem: Environmental > Terrestrial > Soil > Garden | place: USA: California... | reverse complement strand
CCGCTCCACCCAGCTCTTCCACTCATTCGTCGATCGATGACGTTTCCTCGTGCTCATACGCCCGGCGCTACACCATCACGGCCTCTTCATGGGCGACCTCTCGGGAGGTCGTCCGCAACGGGTTTACCCGCGAGCACCTGTGGGGCATCACCAATGCCATCGTGCTCCGAGCCACCAATGCCCATCTCGAAGCCGTCAACGCCAAGATCCAGGCGCTCAAGAAGCGAGCCTGCGGGTACCGCAACCGAGCACGCTTCCGGCACGCGATCCTGTTTCATTGCGGTGCCCTCGACCTATATCCTCAGCTCGCAGCTGCCCACACGAATTCCTGAAGCCCGGATATTTATTGTCTGAGCGCAGGCTCGACCTCGCCTCGCTCACAGCGGGACATCGATCGCCGACGCCGCGCTCTCGTCATCTCCGATGCAGCAGCTACGCTCCGCCTCGCAACGGAACACATAGATCGTCTCCGGCTCGCACAACGCCCCGACGCTCGGGTTCGGCTCCTCCACGTTGCAGTGGTCGAGCTCCGGCCAATTCCCCAGGACGTTGCCCCGGGGGTCCCCCCAGCAGCGCACGTCGCCGTCGTGCATCAGCGCGCAGGCGTGGTTCCTGCCGAGCGCCACGTGCTCGGCCGCCTGCTCCAGGGGGATCGCAGGTACGTCGAGGATCGACTCGTCATCGCCGATGTCGTCCACGCCGGCGATGCCGAGCACGCCTCCAGTACCTTCGCCCCAGCAACGAACCGCGCCGTCGTCCAGCACCGCGCATGTGCGCCAGTTCTCGGTCGCGAGCGCGATCGCGGGGGCGTCGAGCGGCACGCGACCGCCGATCGCGGGGGTCTCGTCGTCGCCGATCCGCTCGGTGTGGCCGAGGCCGAGTCGTCCGTGCGTGTTGTAGCCCCAGCAGCGCACCTGGCCATCCTCGAGCCGGGCGCAGCGGTGAGAGCCGCTCATGACGATCTCCACTGCGGGGCCGCCGAGGTCGATGTCGCCGATCTCGTGGGGCAACAAGTCCACGCAGCACGGGTCGTCCTCGGGGCACGCTGGCTCGCTGCGGCAGTTTGCCGGAAGCCCTTCGCCGGGCTCGACTCGCTGCTCCCAGCAGCGCACGGCACCGCCCTCGAGGAGCACGCACGTATCCCGATTCCCCGCGACGACCGCCACCACCGGCACGTCGAGCATCACCTTGCCGAAGCCGTTCATGACCCCGAGCGACGCAACCTCGCCCCAGCACCACAGCTCGCCGAGGTCGGTGATGGCGCAGGTGTGCAGATTGCCGGCGGACACCGAGACGAACGGAGCATCGACGGTCGTGCGGATCTTGTCCTGGTTGCGGCGCTTTTCACCGCCCAGCTGACCGTCCTCGTCCTCGCCCCAGCAGACGACCGCACCGTCGTCGAGCACCGCACACGAGTGCTCGTCACCGACGTCGACGTCGACTGCGACACCGCCGACCTCGGTGATGGGCCACGTGAAGGCAGGATCCCTCCGGTCGTCGCCGCTGATGTCCACGCCCGACCACTCGTTCTCACCCCAGCAGGTCACGTCGCCGCCACGCAGCAGGCATGTCGTGTCGCGCTGTGCCGAGAGCCACCCGGGTCCCAACGGCTCCGAGTCGGCGGTCCCGCTGCACGCACATAACAGGGCAGCCACGGCCCAGCCACGATGGAGGCCCATGCCACCATCTTGCCAGCCCTCCACAGGAGCGTACAGCGGGCGGTGCAATTCCACGGGATGTCCTTCGCCGAGCCCAGAACGCTCGCCGCTCCGCCACCGTGCAAGGCTGTTCAGGTGAATCGCGTCCCGGAACCCTGATAGGGTAGCCGTGCGGGTGAGCGGGCAGAAGGGTGGAGAGGCCATGAGCAAGAAGGTTGCGAAGAAGGTGGCAAAGGTCGCCGCGAAGAAGCCGGCGGTTGCGAAGAAAGCGGCTGCTGCGAAGAAGCCCGCGACCGCGAAGAAGGCAGCGGTTGCGAAGAAAGCGGTCGCTGCGAAGAAGCCGGCAGCTGCGAAGACGCCCGCCGCCGCGAAGACGCCCGCCGCCGCAAAGAAGAAACCCGTACCCGCATCCGGAGCCCTCGCAGGCGCTCGCGTCGTGCTCGAGCAGCGGCTGCTCGCCAAGCGCCCGAACCACCTCACCGCTCGCATCGAGGCGCTCGGGGGCACGGTCGAGGCCAGCCTCGGCGAGGACACCACGCTCTTGCTGATCGAGTCGAGCGTGCGCTCGGGCGACGAGACCCGCGCCCGCAAGCTCATCGCCAAGGGCGCGGCGATCGAGATCCTCGGTGTGAATGCCTTCGTGGAGCGCCACGCGCTCTCGGCCGACGAGCTGCTCGGATTGCTGCGGGGCGGCAAGGCGGAGCTCGCCAAGCTCGGCGCGATGCTGGAGCACCCCTGGAACGTGCCCGGTTTCCCGGCGCCCTCGCTGGGCAAGCCCAATCTTCGTGGGCTCTCGCTCCGAGATGTACGGATGCACCAATTGACGCTCAAGGACGCCGATCTGCGCGAGGCCGATCTGCGAGACGGCTCGCTCGGCGAGCTGGTGGGCTGCGACCTGCGCGGGGCCAAGCTCGATAATGCATCGATCCAGCTGCTCGAGCGCTGCGACCTGCGCGGGGCCAGCCTGCGCAACGCGCACCCCTCGGCGATCCGCGACTGCGACCTGCGCGAGGCCTCGTTCGAGGGCGTGAGCCTGTCGTACCACGAGCTGCGCAAGTGCAACCTCGAGGGCGCCGATCTCGTTCGCGCCGACCTGGCCCATAGCACGCTCGTGGGAGCCAACCTCGCGCGGGCCAAGCTCAAGGGGGCGCAGCTTGGAGAGGCCGACCTGAGCGAGGCCGACCTGACGGGTGCCGATCTCGGCGAGGCGATGCTCACCAAGGCGAAGCTCGTGGGGGCCAAGCTCGACGGAGCCAAGCTCACCAAGGCCAACCTGGGCGGCGCCGACCTGACGGGTGCCTCGTTCGAGGGGGCCGACTTCTCCGAGGCCAACCTCGCCGGCGCCACGGTGCCCGCGCGGGGTCGGGCCAAGGCCAAGGGGCTCGAGGAAGCGCTGGCCGGCGTGAGTGGAGAGATCGGGCCGCGGCTGCGCGAGCTCCAGACCATCGCCAAGGCGGCCGAGCGGATCCAGATCGAGGTGGCCTTCGACATGCCCGACGGCACCACCGCGCGGGTGAGCATCGACGCCAAGAACGGCAATTGGTCGCGGGTGTACGTGAACACGAGGCACGCTCACCGCAGCACGGGCGCCAGCGCCGACTCGCTGACGGCAGCGGTGCAGGATGCGGCCAACACCTGGGGAAAGGGCACCTTGAAGGTGGACGAGATCACCCTCAAGAGCAGCAAGAGCCCGGTGGGGGGCAAGGAGCTCCGCCGTGTGGTGGTCGCTGCGTGGTGCGAGGTCTGCGGCATCGAGCCGCCCGCGGCCCCCGAGGCCAAGGCGGGCAAGCCCACCAAGGCCCAGGCCCAGCGCGCCTCCATCGACGCGTTGCTCGATGATCTACGGAGCGGCCCCGAAGGCGTGGCGCGCTGGAATGCCCGCAGCCACGCGGCCTGGGCCACGCTCGGCAAGGATGCGAGCTTTGCTCGCAGCGAGCTGACGGACGCGAAGCTCGACGGCATGAAGCTGCACGGGCTCGACTTCTCGCTGTCCACCTTCAACGGGGCCTCGCTGCGCAACATCGACGTCGCGGACAGCAAGCTCGACCAGGCGAGTCTGCTGGGGGCCGATCTCACCGGCGCCACGCTCGTGAAGACCTCGCTGAAGGGCGCCGATCTACGCCAGACCAAGCTCGATGGGGCCACCCTGCGCGATTGCGATCTGAGCGGGGACAGCAAGCTGTCCAGGGCGAGCCTTCAGGGGGCCAAGCTCCCGGGGGTCAAGATCGTGAGCGACGCGATGGACGGTGTGCGCCTGCAGGACGTGGACCTCTGTGGCACCGATCTCGCCGGCTGCCGCTTGTTCGACGGCAAGCACACGGGCACGTTCGACGGCTACACCCGCTTCCCGCCCAACTACAAGCCGCCCGCGGGGCTGAAGGGGCCGCGCGACGCCAAGGGCATGCACAAGCCGGCGGCCGACGCCTCGTTCGATCTCGGAGACTTCCTCGCGCGCCTCAAGGTCACCGTGGGCACGTCGTCGTACGAGAAGGGCAAGAAGCTGCTCGCACGCTCGCGCTTCAAGCTGTTCCACCAGGTCGACGACGAGCAGATGGTGGCGATCGTCAAGAGCGAGTCCGATGCCTCGCTGCTCTACGCTTGCATCCTGGGCGCCAAGGGCTACAGCTGCTGCACCCACAACCTCAACCGCTGCGGCGGGCTCGGGGTGGGGCCGTGCAAGCACATGATGGTGATGATCCTGGGCCTGGCCCAGGCCGGCGCCGTCGACCCGCAGAAGGTCGATGCGTGGGTGCAAGCCTCCAAGAAGTCCGCCGCTCGCTTCGACAAGGACGCCGCGGCCGAGGTGTTCCTGCGCTACAAGGGCGCGGAAGCGGGCGAGATCGACTGGCGACCGACCGAGACGGTGCCCGAGGACTTCTATGCCTTTTGATCTCGGGCAGGCATGACGGCCATCGACCCCGACGAGCTGCAAGAGGTGCTGCAGGCCCTGCAGCAGGCTCGTACGCTGCTCGACGATCTCATGGTGCGAGGCGTGCGAGCGGCCGGGCCTGGGGAGCTGGGGCGGCTCGATGCCCTGCGCGAGGAGCTGGGGCGGGTGGGGGCTCATCACCTCGCCGAGCAGCTGGGCGCGCTCTCGAACGCGATGCGGGCCGACGACCCCGCGGCCACCGGTGGGCTGCTGTGCGCGCAGACCAGCCTGTACCTGTTCGATCGGATCCTGACCCTGAGGGTGGTGGAGGCGGGCTTGATGGAGGCCGGAGCGTGACGCTGCCGAGCGGGGCCGATGCCGAGCGCCTGCAGGGCCTGCTCGACGAGCTCGCGGCCGAGGTCGAGCGCTTGCTGCGGGGCGGCATGACCACGGCGACCACGGCCACCCGCGACAAGCTCGACGTCACCTTCCGCGAGGCTTCGCGGCAGGGGCTCTTGCGCCTGGCCGGCACGCTGAGCCTCGTGAGCCGCGAGATCGGCCGCTACGTGGCCCAGGACCCACAATTCTCGGCCCGGCGCCTCTCGTTCTTCATCGGGCGCACATGGCTCTTGGCGCGGGGCATGGTCGGCGCGCTGCGGGCGGGCGACAGGGCCACCTTCGAGCGCCTGGCCATGGACCGCCGCAGCGAGAAGGCGAGCGAGCTGCGGGCGGTGACGCTGGGGGTGATCAAGAAGGTCGTCCCGGGGTCGTTCTGCGCGTTCGAATTCCGCATGCGTCGGCTGGAGACGGGCAAGCTCGGGGCACCGCTCTCGTTCACCGAGATGTTTCCCATGAAGGCCGGGCCGACCAAGGCCGCTGGCGGAGATGTTCCCCCCGAGGCGTACCTCGTGCTCGAGCGCCCGCAGCGGTACAAGCCCAGGATCCTGCTCGATGGCGGCGTGGTCACGTTCCGCGACGTGATGCTGCTGGGATCCGAGGCCGGCCCGCTTCGCGTGTCCCTGGGCAAGGACAGCCGCGTCGAGGCGGCCGGGCCATTCGACCGCTGGTCCTCTCTCCCCGCCTGGGACGTGGCCGGGGCGCTGGCGCGGGTGCGGGCGCACGAGGTCGATCCGCTCGAGCTCCCCAACGAGCTCCACGAGGAGGTGGTGCTCGACGAGTGGCAGATCGGCGAGCCGACCACCGTGGAGCAGCGCCACGCCTACCCGGTGCAGGCGCGGGGGCTCGCGCTCGATGGCGTGGTCGCGGATGGGATCGAGGGCCAGGCGCTGCGCGACAACCTCGAGCGCATGCGCAAGGGACAAGCCCCGCTGGGCCTGGGACCGGGCGTCGGCAAGGGCAAGCCGTCCGATCGCCGCCGCCTGTTCGGCGTGCTCCACTATGAGACCTGCCGCTTCGTGCTGCAGCCGCTGGCGCTGCTCACCGCGTCGGGGCCGATCCACCTGATGACGTCGGCCGAGGGCATCGACCACAAGGCCTTGCTCCGCAACCTCGTGCGGAGCTGAACGCAAGGAGACTGCCGTGGCGACCAAGAAGACCACCCAAGCGAGCACCAAGCCCACCGCGGGCAAGCCCAGCGCCAAGCCGAGCGTGGCGAGCACTGCCGCCGCCGTACCCCTCGGGCCCGACGGCGAGCCGGTCCTGCGGCAGCCGGCCGAGCTGGCATATGCCGATCAGCTCGAGGCGCTGCGACAGCACGAGGCGGATGTTCCGCCGTCGTCGTGGCGTCTGTCACCGCGCGCAGTGCTGGCCTACATCGTGGGCGGCCAGACGCTGTCGGCCACGATCCGAGGCGCTCAGGTCGAGGTGGAGATCACCCGCAAGTTCTTCGGCGACGACACGGTGGTCGAGCGTGCGATCGTCACGCTCGCGTCGGAGCGGGCGCTGTTGCTGGTGGGTGAGCCGGGCACGGGCAAGAGCTGGCTCTCCGAGCACCTGGCCGCGGCGATCGGCGGCAACTCGTGCCTCACGATCCAGGGCACGGCCGGCACCACCGAGGAGCACGTCAAGTACTCGTGGAACGTGGCGCGGGTGATCGCCGAGGGCTACACGCGGGCCAACCTGGTGCCCTCGCCCACGATGAACGCGATGCGGTCGGGCGGGCTGCTCCGCTTCGAGGAGATCACGCGCTGCGTGCCCGACGTGCAGGACGCGCTGGTCTCGGTGCTCTCGGACAAGGCCATCGCGGTGCCCGAGCTGCCCGAGACGCCGCTGGTGTGGGCGCGGCCGGGGTTCAACGTGATCGCCACTGCCAACTCCCGCGACCAGGGTGTCAACGAGCTGTCGGCCGCGCTCAAGCGCCGCTTCAACTACGTGCACATTCCCATCATCGCCGACCAGCGCACCGAGCAGAGCGTGGTCCGGCAGCGCACGGCCGAGCTGATGCTGCGCTATGGCCTCGAGGTCCGCATCGCACCGCCCATGCTCGACCTCTTGACCACGGTGTTTCGCGAGCTGCGCCAGGGCAAGAGCAACGACGGAGTCGGCCTCAAGCAGCCCGGTACCACCATGAGCACGGCCGAGGCGATCGGCTGCGCGCTCGATGCGGCACTGCACGCGCGCTACTTCGGTGACGGCACGGTGCGGCCGGCCGACATCGCCCGCAACCTCCCCGGCTCGGTGGTCAAGGAAGACCAGGGCGACCTGGCCGCGCTGCGCGAGTACGCCACGCTGGTGGGCAAGAAGCGCGGGACCAAGGATGCTGCTTGGAAGGAGCTGTGCGACGCACTTGAAGTGGCGCTGCGGTCCTAGGAACGAACGGATGGGCGACCGCGTCGACATGTTGCGCGTGCCCGGCCTCGGGCTCGACCTGCCCGCGCTGCTGGCCCGGGTGGACGCCGCGCTCGTGGCGAGCCCCTACTGGTTCCCGGTGCGGCATCACTCGCCCACGGTGGCGCTGCACCTACGCGCGGCCATCCGCACGCGCCGTCCCAAGCTCGTGCTCATCGAGGGGCCGGCCGAGGCCACCCACCTCGTCCCGCACCTGCTCGATCGCAAGACCCGCCCTCCCGTAGCGATCTACTCGAGCTACCGCGACGACGACGACGTGCTGGGCCTCGCGGGCGTGGCCACGCCGTCGCCCGACGTGCCCGCGCGCTTCAGTGTGTGGTACCCGCTGTTGCCGTACTCGCCCGAGCTGGTCGCGATGATCGCCGCGCAGGAGGTGGGGGCCGAGTGTGCGTTCATCGATCTTCCCCATCACGCGCTGGTGCGGCCGCACCGGGCCACCGAGGCCGAAGCGGAGCCCGAGCCCGAGCCCGAGGCCAAGCCCGACACGCAGACCCACGAGCGCGGCAGCGAGTGGCTCATCGAGCGCAGTGAATTCTACCGACGCCTGGCCGAGGCCGCGGGCTTTCGCACGTTCGACGAGGCGTGGGACAGCCTGTTCGAGCTGGGCGGCCGGGCGCGAGCGCTCGCAGATTTCCGTCGCGACCTGGCGTGCTTCTGCGCGGCGGCGCGGGCCACCACCGATCCCGCGCGCATCGCCGCCGACGACACGCTCCCGCGCGAGCGCTTCATGATGCGAGAGATCCGCCGCCACATCGCCGAGCGCGGGCTCGACCCCGAGCAGGTGGTGATCGTCACCGGGGGCTTCCACATGCTGCTCGATCCCGACGATCCGGTGCCACCACCCGCGCTGCCCCCAGGCACGGTCAACACCACGCTCGTGCCGTACTCCTACTATCGCGTGGCCGAGCGTTCGGGCTACGCGGCGGGCAATCGAGCGCCGGCCTTCTATCAGCTGCAGTGGGACACGGGGCAGGACGGAGGCGATCACGAGGACCTGGTGATCGAGCACGTCACCCGCGTCATGCGACACGGCCGGCGCAAGGGCAGCGCGCTGTCGTCGGCCGATGCGATCGCGGTCACGCAGCACGCCGCCATGCTCGGGCGCCTGCGCGGGCGCAGCGAGCCCGTGCTCGACGACATCGAGGACGCCTTGATCACCTGCTGCTGCAAGGGCGACCCCGCCGAGGTCGGGCAGGAGCTGCAGCAGGCGATGCGGGAGGCCGCGGTGGGGTCACGGGTGGGCAAGGTGACGGAGGCCCTCGGTCAGCTGCCGATCGTGGCCGACTTCCAGGCCCAGCTCTCCGATCTCGAGCTCGGCGAGGTGCTGCAGCGCGATCACGCCTTCGAGCTGTCGCTCGATCGCCGCGAGCCGCTGGCGGCGCGGCGCTCGGCGTTCCTGCACCGTCTGGCCTACCTCGACGTGCCGCTGGGCGCGCGCGAATCCAGGGCCGTGCGTGGCACCATCCACCACGAGCGCTGGACGCTGCGCTGGAGCCCTGCGCTGGAGCCTGCGGTGGTCGAGCGCAGCGCCTACGGTGACACGATCGAGACCGCCGCCGCCGCCAAGCTCGAGGAGGATCTGGCCTGCGAGCAGCTGAGCGCCGCGGCCACCACCGCACGAGTGCTCGCCGCCCTGCAGATGGAGCTGCCCGACTTCGCGGCTCGCCTGGGTGACGTGTGCGGTCCGGCCATCGACGCCGACCCGCGCTTCGTGTCGCTGGCGCAGGGGCTCACCGCGCTCTTGGTGATCGATCGTCACGCGGCCCACCGCGGGCTGCAGCGCAGTGTCATCGCGGAGCTCGTGCAGCGCTGCTATGGCCGCGCCAGCTTTGCGATCCCCGAGATCGCCACGGTACCGGCGGAGGAAGAGCGCGAGGTGGTCGCCGGCCTGCAGGCGCTGGCCGAGGCGGTGCTCGGCGAGCACGAGATCGCGCTCGATCCCACGCTCTTCGCCACCTACGTAGGCAACGCCGCCGCCGAGACGCGCTCGATGTTCATGCGTGGGGTACTGCTGGGCCTCTTGGCCGAGCTGCGGGTGCTCGACGGCCCGGCGCTCGCGGCCGAGATCACGGGCCTCGCCCGTGGCGCCGAGGCGACCATGGTGGAGGCGGGTAACTTCGTACGCGGGATCTTCGAGGTCTCGCGGGCCTCGCTGATGCTGGGAGCCGACGCGATCGTGGAGGCCGTCGACGAGCTGCTATGCGCGGCGAGCTGGGAGACCTTCCTCGTGATGCTGCCGAGCATGCGGGCGGCGTTCGTGAAGCTGCGCGGCGCAGACCTCGGGGTGATGTGCGATCGCGTGGCGCGGCGCTATGGCCTGCGCGAGGCCGAGGCGCTCGATCTCTCGCTCACCGTGGGCGCCGCCGCGCTGATGGCCGAGGTGGACCAGCGCGTGGCCCAGATCATGGAGGAGCTCATGAACGGGCTCATGAAGGGGCGGTCATGAGCAACGCCAAGGACGTGGGCACGCTGTCGCGCTGGCGACTGGTGCTGGGCAAGACCGCCGAGGACCACGGGGTCGGCCTCGCTCCCGGCCAGGGGCACGAGCAGGTCGACGAGGTCTGCGAATTCCTGTTCGACGTCGATGGCGAGCCGGACTCGGCGGAGGCGGGAGCCACCGGAGGGCGCCAGAGCGGCAGTGGCCGCGGTGGTGGGCGCGGCAGTGGGCGCACCGGCGGTCGCGGAGGCGGCCATCCGCTCACCGTACCCAGCTGGATCGACGCCGTGCACGAGCTGTTTCCTCGCGCCGCGCGTGAGGTGCTCGAGCGCGAGCTCGTGCAGCGCCGGGGCATCGAGCAGCTGCTCGAGCAGCCGCGCTTGCTCGAGAAGATCGAGCCCAACGTCGAGCTGGTCAAGACCCTCCTCACCCACAAGGACCTGCTCAATCCCAAGACCCGCGTGCTCGCGCGCAAGGTGATCGACAAGGTCGTCTCCGAGCTCAAGGACAAGATCAAGGTCCAGATCGAGCCCGCGATCGTGGGGGCGATTCGGCGCGACCGTCACTCGCCGCGGCCGGTGTTCCGCAACCTCGACCTTCGCACCACCATCCGTCGCAACTTGCACAACTACGACCATGATCGCAGGCAGCTCATCGTGGACCGGCTGTTCTTCCACGCAGCCGAGCGCAACAAGCGGCCCTGGCACATCATGGTGGTGGTGGACCAGTCGGGCTCGATGCTCGACTCGGCGATCTTCTCGGCCATCATGGCCTCGATCTTCCATGAGCTGCCCGCGGTCAAGACCTCGCTGCTCCTGTTCGACACCGAGGTGGTCGACCTGAGCGACCAAGTGGGACAGCCGGTGGACGTGCTCTTGCAGGTGCAGCTCGGCGGAGGCACCAACATCGCCAAGGCGTTGCGATATGCGCAACAATTGCTCCGCGAGCCCGCGCGGACGATCGTGGTGCTGATCACCGACTTCTACGAGGGCGGATCCGAGACCGAGCTGGTGAAGGTGACGCGGGACCTGTCGCAGTCGGGGGTGCGGACGATCGGCCTCGGCGCGCTGGGCTACGATGCGCGGCCGGCCTACAACCGCAGCACCGCGGCCAGGCTGCGCAAGGTGGGGATGGACGTGCTGGTGTGCACGCCCGAGACGCTCGCGGAGTGCATGGGGCGGATCATCCGGGGGTAGCCCGCTTCCGCGTCACTTCGCCGCCGGAACCACCGTCTGCGGATCGACCCGCACATCGAACCAGTTCATCCGCCAGTCGAGGTGCGGCCCCGTGCTCCGGCCGGAGTTCCCCGACAGCGCGACCACCTGGCCCTTCTTCACCACGTCGCCTTCCTTCACCTTGAACTTCTGCAGGTGCAGGAACGACGACGTGACCCCGTGCCCGTGATCGATGATCAAGAGGTTGCCCGAGAGCGGCACGTCCTTCTCCGCGAGCACCACCACGCCGCCCGTGGGCGATCGCACCTTGCTCCCCACCCCGAGCGCCAGATCCACTCCCCAGTGGTAGTCATGGTCCTCTCCGTCGAGCACCCGCTTGCGCCCGTACGTGGACGTCACCCGCGCCTTGGCCGGCCACTGGAACCCGTCGCGGTAGTACGCGATCTCCGTGGCCTTGCGGCGCACCTTCGTGACCTTAGCGCGTGATTTCGCCAGCGCCTTGCGAGTCTCCTTGTCGGGCTCGACCATCTCGGGCGGGAGCCCGTCGATCACCTCGGGCTCGAACACTCGGTCCTCCACGTGCAGCACGTGCCGCTCGGTCGGCCCGCCGTCGAACGCGAAGCTGAGGAACGCCCGCGGATCCGCGTCGCGCCCGAACCCGAACACGAAGTCGCCCGCGGGCGAGACCATCACCTTCTCCTTGTCGAACCACACCTTGGTGCCGGCCGGCGCCAGGCCGCGCACGAGGCCGCCCTGGGTCATCTCCCCGGTCAGCGTCACGCGGGCATCCGGCTGCGCCATGTAGTCCTCGTCCGCGTGCAGCTCCACGCCGAAGCGCTTGGCCTTCTCGCCGGCGGCGGGCTGGATCTCGAGCGAGCTCGTCAGCGAGAGGTTCACCGGGGTCGCCGAGGGCAGGTGGTAGCGCGCACGCAGCTTGCCCTTGCCCGTGAGCCCGGCCACCGCCTCGAGCCCCAGCGGGGTGCCCGAGATCGCGGCGTCGGCCACGAGCACCCAGCTCACGTTGGCCTCGATCTCGAGCTGCGGGCCGTCGATGGTGGAGGCCGTGCACGTCAAGGTCTCCCACACCGGGATCCCCAGGAGGTCCACCTGGCGCCGTACCTCCCAGCGCGTGCTCTCGTTCATCGTGAGCGCGGGCACCGGGATCGCGAGGTGGCTGAGCGCCAGCCGCAGCGCGGCGCCGACCCGCTGCGCGTGTGGATCTTCGCTCGCCGGCCACTGAAGATCGGTGACGGCATCCCAGCGATCCGCCACCACCGGTACGGGCTTGCTCCCATCGCCCGGCGCGAGCGCGGCCTCGAAGCGCTGCAGGAACTCCGGCTCCACGCCCTCGTCGTCGGGCGACACCAGCACCGTGGTGGCGCGCGGCGTCCAGCGGTAGCGCGAGCCCGCGTCGTCGATCGCGTCGAGCACCGCGTCGCCCTCGAGCCGCACGGCGGGCACGTTGAGGCGCTTCTTGACGCCCTCGGTGATGCGGGCCTCGACCACCATGCGTCGCATGGTCCCCGGCGCGCGCTTGGGGAGGGTCTGCTCGGCGCCCTTGCCCGCCTTCACGAGCTGCACGCTCGGCTCGAGCGGTACCTCCTCGACCTCGGCGGCCACCTCACCGTCCGCTGCGGGCGTCGCCGGCGGCTCGGCGTCGGCGACGTCTTGGTCGGCGACCACCTCGCTGGGCTTGGGCTCGGGCTCCTTGCATGCCATCGCCCCCATGCCGGCCGAGCCGATCAACGACCACGCGGTCAACCATCGTCGGGCACGCTGCTTCATCGGGGGACATAGTAGTGTCCCCGGCGCGCGCCGCTGGTATGTAAGTTCGGTGGGCCAAGGCCCACGGACGTGCAAAAACCGAGCCCCCCGGCCGGGAAGCCCGCGCGCAGCAGCATGGTGATGGTGGGGGACCTACCGTTCCTTGCAGCCCAGGCGGTCCTCGGCCCGTGCGATGGCCCGGGCATAGCGGCCCGAGGGGAACTGCTCGCGGTGGGTGCCCCAGTGGCCGCAGGCCACCGCGGCGTCGTGGAGCTGGGTGGAGAGGATCGTGCCGAGCTCGTAGCTCAGCACCTCGCGGGTGCGGCGGTCCCATCGCTGGCGCAGCGCGTCGCGGAGCAGCGACACCGCGGCCTGGTACTGCCGCTGCGCCCGGAGCTCGGCGACCTGGTCGACGACGCGGCGCAGCTCCTCGGAGGACGGTGTCGCCTCACCGCGCCCGCGACCGCGCGTGCCCTTGCCTTCCGTGCTCGGCCGCCCGAGCGCGGCGAGTCGCTCACCGGCCGCCAGCGCGGGCTGCTCGGACGAAGCCGCGGACACCGAGCCGTCGCTCGCTGCTGCCGATGCATCGACGTCCGCGTCGCTCGCTGCCACCGATGCATCGAGGCCCGCCTCGCTCGCCGTCGGAGCCCCGAGCTCCAGCTCGGCCGATCCGGCCGGCCCGGGCTCGATCCATGCCGCCACCACTCCATCCGCACCGAAGCGGAACCGCTGGCCCGGCTCGACCGCGTGCACGCGCCCGTCGTCGGCCACGAAGCGCATCGTGCCCTCGAGCAGGTCGAGGTGCCCGTGATCCTCCACCACCATCACCGACAGCCGCGTGGCGAACAGCTCCAGCACGCCGCCGGGCACCTCCACGCGCCACGGCACGCCTTCGGGCCCGCTCATCGCCTCGAACAGCGCGGTGCCGTCGATGAGCTCCACGCCGCCCTCGACGGGCCGCAGCCGCGTGGTCGCGCGGCTCTCGATCACCACGCCCGCGCGCGGCGGGTCCACGCGACAGCTCCCGTCGAGCACGAGCTCGACCTCGCCGCGGGTCACGTGGCAGTTGTCGCCGCCCACCTGCCACGAGGCATGCATCGGCTCGGGCGCGGCCTGCCGCTCGGTGGCCACCTCGGGCTCACCGAACGCGAACACGGCCAGCACCAGCGCCGCGCCGGCGGCGAAGCTGAGCATGGGGATCCACGTGCGGCGCCGGCTGGGCAGCTCGGCCTGCAAGAGCTCGGCGTCGAGACGCCGGGCGATGCGGTGTACGGCACCCGGCCGCAGCTGCTCGGCCTGCGTGGCGCCGTCGAGCTCGCGGAGCTCGTCGAGGAACGTACGACGCTCAGTCATTGCCCACCTCCCAGCCCGCCTCGCGAATCGTGGCTTCGGCGCGTTTGATCAGCTTGCAGACGTAGCTCTTGGAGAAGCCGAGGATCTCGCCGATCTCCTGCTGCTCCTTGCCGTCGAGGCGGTACATGCAGAACGCGATGCGCTGCTTGGGGGGCAGCGACGCGAGCATCTGATCCACTCGACGCAGGTCGCGGCGCTCGGTGGCCTGCGCCTCCGGGTTCTCGGGCACCTGCGCCGAGCGCCCGAGCAGCCACCGCACCGCGGGCGCGTTGGCCACGGCCTCGCGGCGCAGGCGGGAGAGGCAGCGATTGGTGGCCACGCGGTAGAACCAGCCCTTGAGGCCTTCGTCGTCCTCGAGCTGGTGGACGACCTTGCACAGCGACACGAACACGTCCTGCGTGACGTCCTCGGCCCACTGGCGATCGCCCCGGCCGTAGCGCAACGCCAGTCGGTACACCTGGTCGCGATGCTGCCGATAGAGCGTGGCCACGCGGGTGGCCGTGGCCCCCGCTGCCGCGCCCTCGCGGACGAGCAACAATGAGCTCGATTCGAGCTCGTGAATCTCTCCGGCCTCGTTCATCTTGGCCTCCATCCGTAGCTCAAGCCCACCGAGCCGCCGATGCGCCATGCGGTGCGGCTCCATACCACCACGTCGTCCACCCGGTGCTCGCGCGCGCGTCCCGAGCGGCCCGCTCGCACCATGAGATCGATCTGCAGGCCGCGGGCGACCCGCAGCGACACGCCCACCGGCAGCTCCGCCGTCCAGTCCACGCGGTGCCCTGGCTCGGCGCCGCGCTGGCGGAAGCGGTGCACCTGCACCCCGCCGAGGCCCTGGAGCTGCAGCGCCACGTTGCGCGAGAGCGCGAGCACATAGCTCAGGCCCCCGCTCACGCTGGTCTCGAAGATCGAGATGTCGGGCGCGGAGGTGGGGACCATGAGCACGTCGAACAGGCCCCCGAACCCCGGCTCGCCCCCCACGCGGAGGCCCGTGCCCACGGCCGCGTCGGCGGCGGACAGGCGCCCGTAGATGCCGGTGCGGGCGTAGAGGCGCACGGCGGTCCCACGGCCTTGGTCGGCGGGGGCACGGCGAGTCGCGAGGCCCACGGTCGGGGTGGGGTCGATCGGCTCGATCGGCTCGATGGGAAGCGCCGGGGTGCGCTCCGCGGGGTCGACCAACAGCGAGTCGAGCGAGGCGTCGAGCGCCGCGGCGTTGGGCTCGGCCGCCTCGAGCGCGACGAGCTTGGGGGCCGGGCGCGCGGGGTCGCTGCAGCCGTCCACGTTGGCCGCGCGGGACAGCTCCAGCGCCTCGGTATACGCGTCCACGCACAGGACGGCATCGGGCGCCGCGTCGAGCGGCACCACGGTGCTGTGGCGCGAGAGCAGCCGCTGCACCAGCGTGCGCCGCAGCGCCTCGGGCTCGGTTCCATCCTGCACGGCGCCGAGGTGCACCGCCACGCGCGGAGGCTCGACGCCGGTGGGCTGGGCCCGCGGCGTGACCTCGTCGAGCGCCTCCATGGCCCGGTGCACGGCCTCGAGCGGCAGCACGGGCCCGGTGGCGACCTCGAACGTGCGCGTGTCCTGGCCCTGCGCCTGCACCCGGATCCCGTCGGGGGTGGGCTCGACTCGCAGGGTGCGGGTCGCGGTCTCGGGCGAAGGCGCCAGCGGGTACCCCTCCTCGAGCAGGCGCAGCATCAGCTGGTCCTGCAGCGAGCGGGTCTCGGCATCGGGCCCCGGCGCCGTCTCGACGTGGACGGGCGCGGGGGCCAGCGCGAGCGCGAGCGCCAGCGAGATCACGCCCCTCCTCCCGTCGAACCTGTCGAATCGCTCCGCATGGCCGAAACCCCAGCATACGGGGCTTTCCAGGCATCACGCGACAAGCCGGCGCGGGTTTCCACTCGGGCCGGCGGAATTCGCGAGCGATCTCGGGGGACTGGGCGATTCGTTGGGATTTTGGGGATTTTGGTTGGCTGACCTGGGGATCCGTCGGGCATACTGCTTGGCATCGTGCGTGCGTGGAGGGCAGGGACGCTGCCGTTGGCGTCGTTTGCGCTGATTCTCGGCGCGTGCGGTGATCTCGACATCGTCGACCACGACCCGTTGCTGCTCGAGCCCGAGGGCAACTTCCCCGCCGAGGCCGAGGAACGCTGTGGGCCGCTGCCGCCCAACGTCGTTCCGATCGCAGGCCTCGAGAGCGCGTGGGCGATGGGCAAGGTGCCGGTCGACGGCGTGGACCTGAGCTTCCGCGCGGCCACCACCACGCTGGTGCTGCGCCTGTCCAACGATGGCGTGCCCTGCGGTGTGCCGCTCGAGCCCGAGCTCGTGGGGTGCCCCAGCGCCTGGGCAGCGGACGTGACGCTGCGCAACGCCCAGGTGGCCCCGGGGCACTTCGCGCTCGAGGACTACGGGCAGGGCTGGGACCTCGCCACGGCGCACCGCGAGGGGCGGACGTGCGTACGCGAGGAAGACGGCGGGATGTTCGAGGCCGGGGAGCTCGAGATCTTCACCGTGACCGACGACTGCGTGGTGGGGCGGCTGGTCGGGACCTCGAACGTGATGCCGGGCGCGGGCGCGGGCGTCGAGGGCGGGTTCGTGGCGCTGCGGTGCGATTCGGAAGAAGAGTGATCCGCGGGCCGGGGCCGCCTCGTGCGTCACGAGCCGGCGACACCATTGAGGACATCGACCACGGCGAACAGATCACCCTGCTCGTAGAAGTCGACCACGAGGAAGTTGGGCGCGTGGCTCCACTGGTCGCGGCAGTCCTCGGCGCGGGGCTCGAGGACGTCGGCGGCGTTGACGACGGCGGCGTTGGTCTCGGAGGGCAGGCCGAGCATGTCGTTGACCCAGTGGTTGACGAGGAACAGGTCGTTGTCGGTCGAGCCGCGGTTGAGCTCGCAGCTCAGGTCCTCGGCGGTCATGGGCCCGTAGGGGGTGTCCCAGGCCTCGTCCCACACGTGGTGGAACCACGGCGGCGGCGGGGCGCCGGACTCCGCGGTGACGACCAGGCGCGTGTCGGCGTCGATCATCTCGCCGAGCGTGGGCCACGGGCTGCCGGGAGCATGGGTGAAGACGAGCGCGTCGGCCCCGGTGGTCGCGTAGTCCTGCGTGATGGCATCGACCGGTGCGTGGTCCTCGTAGATGATCGTGATCACCTCGCGCGGGTTGGCCTCGAGGAAGCTGGTGATCGCACCGAGCCCTTCGAGGTGGGGCGTGGACGCGAGCGAGCACAGGCCATGGCACATCAGCACGGTGCTCGGGTCGGCCTCGTCGAGGTAGACGTCGATGAGCAGCACGCGAACGCCGTCCTCGAGCTGCGTGGCGATGCCGTGCTGCTGATTGGCGTTGACGGGCGGGAAGCCGTCGTCGCGGGCGGAGTGGCTGTTGTGAGTGCCGGGGAACACGACCTCGTCGAACGGGCGCTCGCAGAGCTCGACGTGGCCGTTGCACGTCAGCGGCTCGGAGGGGCCGGTGGTGGAGCCGTCGAGCGTCGGGTCGGCGGTGGTCTCGACGGCGGCGGTCGTGGAGGTGAGCGTGGCGTCGGTCGTGGGGGTGGTCGCATGGGTGGTGCCGCCCTCGGTCGAGCCGGCGGGCGGGCTCGGGGAGGACGGGCAAGCGGCGAGCGGCACGAGCAGCACGAGCGAAGGGCGGCCGGCGAAGGGCTGGTGTGCACGCGCCATCACAGCAGCGTAGCAGACGTTGCGCCATGGGCGCCGTGGGCTCTCTGGGCGTGTGCGATCGCGAGTGCGCGGCGATCGAGGGCGCGCGCGACCGAGCGCCGGTGGGCGGCTCGTGCCGACGTGCCGCGTCCGCACGAGCGCGTCGCTTGACGCTCGTCGGAGCCGCGGGCTAGGGATGCGGCGCCATGCTGGGTACGTTGCTCCGTCGCGTCACGATCAAGACCCTCGATGCCGTCGTGGACAAGGGGCGGACGTCCGAGCACGGCCCCGTGCGGGCAGCCGCGAGCGCGCTCGACCGCGTGCGCGGGGCCGTGGGCCTCGACGAGGTCGAGCCGCAGGCTCCGATCCCGTCGTGGTCGGGGGACCAGCCGGACCAGCCGATGTGGGACAGCGACCGGAAGAAGCTGCACAAGCACCGGCTCGAGCGGGGGATCATTCGCGAGAACGATGGGAGCCCGGCGGGTGCGGATGCGGGCGCGGGGCAGGTGGCCAGCGGCAAGCCCAAGCAGGGAATCGCCGTCTACTACAAGCGCGGGTGTCCGTACGCCCGTGCGGCGATGGAGCTCTTGCGCGAGCGGGAGATCCCGTTCGAGGAGCACGACGTCAAGGGCGACGAGTCCACGCTCTCGTGGCTGAAGATCGTCACCAAGCAATCGACCACGCCGCAGATCTTCATCAACGGCGAGCCGATCGGTGGGTTCGAGGAGCTGCGGGCGCTGGATCAATCCGGCGAGCTGCGCAAGCGCCTCGGCGATGCCGATGGCGTGCCCGCCGGCGACGAGCAGCTGGTCGACGAGCTCGAGATCGAGGATCTGAAGGCGCGCGTGGACGCGGGTACGGACGTGCGGCTGGTGGACGTGCGGACGGCCGAGGAGGTCGCGCAGGGGATGATCCGCGGGGCGCTGCACCTGCCGCTTGGCGAGCTCGATGCACGGCACGGGGAGCTCGATCCTGCGGACGTGTGGGTCGTGTATTGCAAGGCCGGCGGGCGGTCGATGAAGGCCGTGCAGGCGCTGCGCGGGCACGGGTTTCGCTCGGCCGTGAGCCTGCGCGGGGGCGTGGATGCGTGGACGGCTGCGGGCGGGAAGCTGGTGTCGCGCGAGGAGGCGGCGGCTAGGCGCGTGCGGCTGCCGGTGCTGCACCCGGAGAAGTCGCCGTTCGAGGGGCTCGCGGTGGCGGACGGTGGCGGTGCCGTGTCGGAGGAGCTCGAAGGCGCCGAGCTGGTCGCGCGCGTACGCGCGGTGCTGGATGAATGCCGGCCGCTGGTTCAGGCGGACGGTGGGGACATCGAGCTGCTCGACGTTCAAGGCGGAGTGGTACACGTGCAGCTCACCGGCAACTGCATCGGGTGCCCGAGCTCGCAGGCGACGCTCAAGCAAGGGATCGAGCGGCGGCTGCGGTCGAGGATTCCGCAGATCACCGGGATTGCATCGCCGCAGCTCGCGGGCGGGTGAGCCTCACTCCTGGGGCTGGTCGACAGTCGTGAGCTCGAGCTTGTCCCCGGCGAACGCGTCGAAGACCCGGCGATGGCACGTGTAGGAGCAGGCATCGGCGCGCGTGTAGTAGTCCGCGACCCACGTGCGCAGGAACGGTAGCCCCGCGTCTTGATCGGCCTTGCAGGCGTACTTGTGCGGCTCCCAGGGGCGTCGCTCGTTGTTGGCCAGGCAGGCCTCGAGCCCGGGGTTCATGAACACGAGCTGTGTGCAGTACGGCAGCGCGGCTTCGACGACATCGCCGTAGCAACCCTCGATCACCCACCGCGGCTCGCGCTCGACGAACGCGACGAGATCGCGAGTGACCGCGTCCGCCTTGCGAGGCATGGCGATCTGGCCCGGCTCCCACACGATGGTGTCGAGGTCGAGGTGCGTCAAACCGTGGCGTGTGGCGAGCGTTCGGGCGTAGGTGCTCTTGCCGGAGCCGGAATTGCCGACGACCACGATCCGCATCGGGGTGATGGTAGCGGTGCGAGCAGGTTGGCTCAAAGGTTGCGAAGCAAGTGGTCGCGTGGCGGTGGCCACGTGAGCGAGTGCGTTTGCCCAGCAGCGGTCGCCGACGGGAGCGCCTGGCTCGGAGGGCCAAGCATGTCTTCGAGGTCGGCGAGGAGAGAGCGCGCGAAGCGGGTGTGGTCCGGAGAGCGGGCGACGTGGCGCCAGTCCAGTCCTTCGAGCGCACGGGCGCCATGCTCGGACTCGCGGTAACGGCCACCAGCGCTGGATTCGGTGAGATAGATGAGATAGCGCTTGGGATGACCCTGGCGTCCGGTCTCCGTGCACCACGGGGAGCTGGGATCGGCAGGAGGCCCGAGGTAATCGGGATCGTCGAGCGCGAAGGTCTCGACGTCGGTTTCGGGATCGAAGCGGCTCGGGCGACATGGCGCGGGAGCCGTGGCGCGGGCGAGTGCTCTGGAATCGGCGAAGAAGTACGCCTCGGTCATCGGTGCCATCAGGTGGAAGGACACCTTGCGCTGTAGGTCCTCGCGGAGTCGATCGTGCGCCCGATCTTTGGTAGGCCAGGCGTCGAATCGGCGCTGGAGCGCATCGCGGAGCGAAGCAGTAATTCGTGCGGGGTCGTCCGCGTTGGCCAGCTCGACATCCTCGACGGCGACCACGAAGTCAGGTCGGGAGCGGTCGCGGCGGTTGCCAGGATCGAAAGCCCCGATGAGGTTGGCTACGAACTTGTCGAGGTTGAGTCGTACGCCGGAGGGGAGGGGCGGTGCCGGTGGGAGGCGTGCGGAGGTGAAGCCGTCGAGGCGCGGCCAGCTGACGAACTCGTGATCGGGAAAGAGCCGGCGGAGCGACTTGCCGAGCGCACGCTCCTCCATCACGCCCGTGGTGATGAGCTGGACGCGCGCCATATCAAGGGGCCCGCTCTTCGTCGGAATCGCCGCCGAACTCGAGGTGAGCGAACAGGTCGCCGAGCGAGAACTGGCTGAGGTACTCGGGGCTGAAGAGGTCCGTGAGGGCCTTCGGCGAGGTCTCCTGCGTGGGCTCGAGCACGAAGACTTGCGAGGGCTCGTCGCGGAATTGGTCTAGGACCGTCTCGGACTGAGTGGCGAGGACGATGCGGAGGTCGTGCTTGGCGGCCCAGCGGCGGAACGCGTCGATGAGCACGCGGATGGCACGCGGGTGGAGCGAAGTCTCGACCTCGTCGAGGGTGACGAGGCCATTGCGTCGACAGGACGCGACCGCGCATATTTGCAGCAGTGCGGTTATGAATCCGGTAGACTCGCGGGCGATTGGAATAGTCGTGGCGCCCGGCCACCGTCGATCCGAGATTTTCATGGTGACGGTTTGACCGGCCTGCTCGAATCCCACACGACCGAGGTGCGGAAAGATCTCACGCATGGTCGCAAGGACGAACTCGTAGCGCTCCTCGAACTCGGGCTTATCCCGCCAGTTGCGGAGCAACGGGAAGACATTCTCGCCGGTGACCTGGAGCTCCATGGCGGATGAGTGGAGAGAGCCGAAACGCAGGAGGTGGTTGATCTCGTAGTGGTAGGTGCGGAACGAGAGAACAGACATCGCAGGAAGGAACATCATTGTCATGCGCATCGCTGCGTAGACGACGAGATCTGGAGCGTCGGACGGCATATACTGCCGCAATTTGGTAATGAGGTCGGGATCGCTCATATCTGGAGGGGCCCAGGGAGTATCGTCGTCAAGACTGGCGTAGACGCTCTGGACGAAGGTATCGGAAAGGGAGGCTAGGAGGCCGTTGTGGAGGGGGAAACGACAATCTTTGCCCTCGATCTCCTTGCTCCCAAACTTGCGCCACAGGATTGCGTCACCATCCACTCTTAGATGCTCGTTCGGGAATTCGGCGATTTGCCCAGCTTGCACCGTCAGCTCGATCTCCCACTCCGAGGGATCCACCGCCACGCCTAGAGTCATCGGCGCCGAGGGGGGCAAGCCGAGATTGCGAAGGTGCGGGACGCCCTCGAAGATCACCTTGAACGCATCGTGAACACCCTCCGTGATGATGCGCATGACCAGTTCCGGCAGGCGGAGCAACGTCGACTTGCCGACCCGGTTGGGGCCGACCACGACCGAGACACCAGGAGGGATCGCCCAGTCGATCGCTCGGAGGGGCCCCAGCGCGCGTGCGCGATAGGCAATCGGGCTCATGCGCCGAGCGTAGTCGCTAGCCTCGGAGGTGTCCAACCGCGATGCGCGACCAACCTACCGGCCGCCGAAGCAGCAACCACCCGGACCCTTCGGCCCTCACGCCCGCACCACCAGGATTTGCCGCCCGGCCGGCGACCGCACCATCTCCCGCGAGCTCCTGGCGCTCACCGAACCAGCATTGCGACGCCGATCGAAGATCACCAACCACCCTTCATCGAGCCCGAGCCCCTCGAGATACCGGTCGATCTGCTCGAGGCCCTTGCCTTGCGGATCCCCTCGGCCATCACGCCACACCTTGAGCTCCATGGCCACCTTCACGTCGCCCACCCGGAGCCACAGGTCCATGCGGCCGCGGCCGATCGCATACTCGCGCTCGATCGATCCCCCACCATTGACCACGCGATGGAGGAACGCCATGAGCACGAGTTGGGGGGCGACCTCGTGGTACGGCGAGGCTCCGAGCATCGCGTCGCCGTGCTGGCGCCAGAACTCCAGGAACGAGTCGCACAGCGCCTCGGGATCGAGGCGGCCCTGGGCATCGAGCCAGGTGGGCTGCAGGCGGGGTAGCGTGTCCTGGAGGCCGCTGGCCAGCGAACGCACGATGACCTCCCGATAGATCGGATTGGCGACGTCGAGCCCGCCGCCGTCGACTCGCTTGACGAGGCCGAGGTCGACCGCGAAGCGGCGATCGTCCTCGGGCACGTCGCCGAGCAGGTCGCCGGCGAGCATCGGCTCGATGATCGCGCGGATCCTCGGCTCCCGCAGGCGCTCGGCGAGGCTATCGAGGTGAGTGTCTTGCCGCTCCACGAGCCGCCGAGCGGCTTCATCGAAATCGGTCGCGGTCACGGCCTGGGTGCGGTCGGGGCGGATCTGCTGCACGACGAGGCGTGCCATCGCATTGACGAGCCAGGGCTGACCGTCGCTGAGCGCGTGGGCGCGGTCGACTGCTGCGGGCTCGAACACCTGCCCGGTGTCGTCGGTGTGCTGGGCGTAGAGCTCGGCCACCTCGTCGTGGGTGAAGTTGCGCAGCGTGAGCGACTCGACCTTGATGTTGAAGGGGCTCGCCGTGCCGAGCTGCGGGCGTAGGGCGTCGTCGTGGATCTCGTAGTCACGGACGTCGCGTAGTCCGATGAGCGCCACGGTGCTGGGAAATCGCGCGGGCCTGTGGCGGAAGCCGGCGCGAAGCTGGCGGAGGACGGAGATCAGCGTGGCGCCACGGAGCGCATCGATCTCGTCGATGAAGACGACCAGCGGTCGCGGGCAGTGCTCGGCCCACGCCTCCAGGGCCGCGCGAATGCGATCGCCGGGAGGAGCGTCGGGCCATGCAGGGAGCCGCAAGGAAGGAGGGAGATCCTTGGCTGCGGAGGCCCACTCTCCGAGGACCGGCGGCTCGGCATCCTCGAGGTCCATGCCCTGGCCCTGCTCGGCGGTGACCAGCACCGCTGCGTGCTTTCCTGCAGCCGTGAGCTCGGCCGCGAGGGCCATGAGGGCGGTCGTCTTGCCGATCTGACGCGGAGCGTGGACGACGAAATATTCCTCTTGGTCGATCAGGTGCCGCAATTCCGGCATCCGCCGCGTCGGCGACAGCATGTAGTGCCTGCCTGGCCGACAGGGGCCGCTGGTGTTGAAGTGCCGGGGCATGGCGCCGCGATGGAGGGTAGCAGGGTCCGTGCTGGCGCACGGCGCGGTCGAGACCACGGCCAGCTACGGCCACATCCGAGGGTGCGTCACGGGGGTGGACCCCAGGTGCTCGGGCCAGCCTGCTATCATCGCCGTCGGTCATGAGCACGAGCTACGACGTCTTCGTCAGCCACAATGGTCTCGAGAAGGCCCTGATCGAGCGCCTGTGCCTCGCGCTGCAGGCCGCCGGGATCCAGCCGTGGTTCGACGAGTGGGCGCTCTCACCGGGCGACGAGTGGATCCGCGAGGTCGAGGTGGTGCTCGACGCGGTGCCCGTGGTGCTCGTGTGCGTGGGCGTCCATGGGTTCGAGCGGTGGCAGGACGCGCAGCGGCAAGTGGCGCTCGAGCGGGCGATCTCCGTGGGCAAGAGCACCGTGGTACCGGTGCTCTTGCCGGGCGCGCCGGAGCAGGTGGAGCTGCCGGGGTTCTTGCGGGGGCGGACCTGGCTCGATCTGCGCGCCGAGGCGGAGTGGGGGCGTGGGATCGATCGACTCGCGAAGGTGGTCGAGAAGCGACGGCAGCAAACGAGCGGCCGTGCAGCCTCGGATGCAGTCGAGCCGATGCCACCCGCGCCGCCGCAAGGCGCGGGCGACGTGAGCGACGACGCGTTGGTGGAAGAGCTCGCGCGCGTGCTGTGGGACGCCGATCAAGCGACGCTCGCGGCCCGCAACGCGGGCTTTCCCGTGCAGAGCCTGCCGGCGTTCCGCACCGCGCAGGTGTTCTGGGCGCGGATCGTGGAGGACGCTCGCAACGGCGCGGTGCGAGGCGGCGTCCAAGCGCTGGCGAGCGCGGCCGCGCGGCTGTTCCCGGGCAACTCGGTGTTCCCGCGCTATCGTGGCCGCTGACGACGCGCGGCCTCGGAAGCCCCACGAAACGAGGACCGAGCCGTGCACCCGGGGTCGGATCTGCAAGGGTGCCCACGTCGACGACGAGACGATTCACGCCCCACCGTGGCACCGCCTCGGTTACGCTGGCGGGCATGGGGTCGGACCTCCGCAGGGGCTTGGGCAGGTCGATGGCGCTGTGCTCGGTGCTGGCCGCGGGCTGCTATCACGGCACCGATGCATTCGGCGATCCCGCGGCGACCGATGGAACCACCGGTGACGACGCCGGCTCCGACTCCGGTTCGGGTGGCATCCCCGAAGAGGTGCCCGCCGGCCCCACGGGCCTACGCTTGCTGACCCCCGCGCAGTACCAGAATTCCGTCCTCGACGTGCTCGGCCCCGTGGCAGCGCCGGCGGTCGGGCAGTGGCGCTCGTCGCTTGCAGCGGCCCAGGGTGGTGTCGCGGCCGCGGCCGTCGAGGACTACGAGGAAGCGGCCCACGCCCTGGCGGCCGAGGTCTTCACCAATCCCGCCCTGCGCACCCAGGTCACCGGGTGCGAGCCCGCGAGCGCCGCGGCGGACGACGCCTGTATCACCGCGGTGGTCGAGACGCTCGGACGTCGTGCGTGGCGACGCCCGCTGACCGAGGACGAGATCACCCGCTACGCCTCGGTCGCCACCACCACGGCCGGGCTGCTCGGCGGCGATCCATGGATCGGCATCCAGCACGCGGTCGCCGGGCTGCTGCAATCGCCCCACTTCCTCTATCGCGTCGAGCTCGGCACGCCCGTCTCCGATGACGACCCGTTCCTCGTGCGCCTCGATGCGTACGAGCTCGCGTCGCGGATCTCCTACCTCGTGTGGAACTCGACCCCCGACGATGCGCTGCTCGACGCCGCCGCGGCCGGTGAGCTCGAGCAGACCGCGGGGATCTCCGCCCAGGTCGAGCGCCTGTTCGCCTCGCCGCGAGCCCGTACGGGCGTCATCCAGCTGTTCGTCGACATGTACGATCTCGACGCGCTGCTCTCGCTGCAGAAGGACCCGGCGCTGCTCCCTGCGTTCACGCCCACGGTCGGTCCGGCGCTGCGCGAGGAGCTGTTTCGCGTCATCGACGACACCGTGCTCGCGCAGCGTGACTACCGGCGCCTGTTCGACACCCAGCAGGGCTACGTGAACGCCGAGCTCGCGCAGCTCTACGGCATCGCCGGCGAGTTCGGCCCCGACTTCACCCCGGTCACGCTCCCCGAGCCGCGCGGCGGCGTGCTCACGCTCGCGGGCTTCCTCGCGATCAACTCCGGCGAGGCCAGCACCTCTCCGACCAAGCGCGGCCTCACCGTGCGCCGCGTGGTGATGTGCCAGAGCATCCCGCCACCGCCGCCGGACGTGGAGGCCGACCTGCCCGAGCCGGGCGAGGGCGAGCCGATGACCAAGCGCCAGATGCTCGAGGAGCACCGCACCGATCCCGTGTGCGCGACCTGCCACAACTTCACCGACCCCATCGGTCTCGCGCTCGAGAGCTACGACGCGCTCGGGGGCTTCCGCGCGACCGACCAGGGCCTCGCCATCGACCCGAGCGGTGACCTCGACGGCACGCCGTTCGCCGACGCGGCCGCGCTCGGCACGCTGCTCGCAGACAACTCGGCCACGAGCGACTGCGTCGTCCGCAACCTCTACCGCTACGCCAGCGGCCACATCGAGCAGCCGCTCGAGCAGCCCACGATCGACGAGCTCACCACCGAGCTGGTCGACAACGGCCACGACCTGCCCGCGGCGATCGCCGCGCTCGCTCGCAGCGAGAGCTTCCGCTTCGCCAACCTCTCGCCGGAGGACGCGCCATGAGGATCACGACGCTACGGCGCCGCACGCTGCTCCGCGGCATGCTCGGCGCAACCGGGGTCGCCGTCGGCCTGCCGCTCCTCGAGGCCATGCTCGACGCCCATGGTGAGGCCCATGCCGATGGCACCGGTCTGCCGCTCCGCTTCGGGGTGTGGTTCTGGGGCAACGGCTCGCAGCCCGGCGCCTGGGCGCCCGCGACCACCGGCGTCGGGTGGGAGGCCACCGGCATCCTTGCGGGTCTCGCCGCGGTCAAGAGCTACGTCAACGTGGTGAGCGGTTGCGTGCTGCCGGTCCCGGGCGTGAACAACCCCCACGTGGAAGGTGCCGTCGGAATCCTCGCTGGCGGCAATCCTCTGCTTCACGAGTCGTACAGCGGCCAGAGCGACGACTGGAACTTCCTGACGGTGCCGGGCCCTTCGGTCGATCAGGTCGCCGTCGACACGCTCGCCGGCAGCTCGCCGTTTCGCACACTCACGCTCGCGGTCACTCCGGTGCACACCTCCGACGCGGGGAGCAGCAACCATCCGGGCACGGCGATCAGCTACATCTCGCATCCGGCTCCGTATGTGTTCAATCCGCCGACCATGAATCCGAGCGAGCTGTTCGCGGCGCTGTTCGGGGCCGGGTTGCCGTCGATCGATCCGGGGCAGGCCGATCCCGTCCAGCTCGCGCGCTCGAACGTGCTCGACGCGGTGCTCTCCGATGCGTCGGACCTCCGCCGGCGGCTCGGCAAGAACGATCGCACGCGCCTCGATCTCCACCTCGAAGGGATCTACGAGCTGCAGAATCGCCTCACGGCCGTGGTAATGCCGGGTGAGGCGTGCGCGCTCCCGCTCGACCCCGGCAACCCCACCTCCGAGCGCGAGCGCGCGCGAGTATTTGCCGAGCTCGTGGCGATGGCGTTCGCCTGCGACCTCACCCGCGTGGTCTCGCTCGAATTCTCGAGCCCGGCCTCGCACGTGGACTATCCCGACATCGGCATCACCGGCGCCGGCCTCGGCACGTCGTTCCACGAGTACGAGCACCAAAACGGGTACAACGACAACGTGCTCACGGGCCTCCGCTACTTCGTGGAGGTGTTCGGGGACTTCGTGGCCGCGCTGCAGGCCTTGCCCGAGGTCGACGGCAACCTGCTCGATCGTGCGTGCGTGCTCGGGACGAGCGACGTCTCCGGCGGCTGGGATCACTCCTTCACGGACTACCCGCTGCTCGTCGCCGGTCGAGCCGGTGGCGCGCTCGCGTACCCGGGCCAGCACGTGGCGCTCCCGGGCGACAACGCGGCTCGCGTCCCGCTGACGTGCCTCAAGGCCGTCGGCGTGCCGATCGACTCGTGGGGCCGCGATCAGTTCCTCGTGAGCGAGACCATCGCGGGCATCGAGGCCTGACGGCTCGATCGCGACGCGAGCGATCGCGCGCGGCCCGACCGCGAGGTGGCCCGCGGATCGCTCGCGCTCGAGCTCGCCGTCGTCAACCTCGAACGCGCAGCGCCAACCACCTCGACAAGAACGTCTGCAGGTCTTCGGGCGCCATCAAGCGCGCCTTGCCGAGCGATCCCTGGCTCTCGCGCGGACGCATCCCCCGCGGTCCAGGATCGCTCCGCTCCCACATCACGGCCATGCCGTCGTCCTGGTCCTCGACGATCAGTCGCAGCTCGTGACCGGTTCGCACGCGGAGCCACACGCCGCGTCCGGGCCACAGCTCGACGGAGAGGCCCGCGGCGCGTCCTTCGGGCGTGGTGGCGAGCTCGAGCGCCACGCGGCCAGCGACGTCGCGGATGAAGTCGTTCGCGGCGGTCACCTCCGCGCCGCCCTTCGGCCCGCGGCCGCTCGGTGGACCCGCCGCGGCGTCGCCCTCCTCATCGTCCTCATGACCACCTACGTGCATGGGAGTGATGCTGAACGTACGAGCAGTTATGAGCAAGAGGCTTTCGTCGAGCGAGCCGTCCGCGCGATTGTGGACGATCACGCGAGCGGAATCGACCGATGCGCGTGATCGAGCGAGAACGCATTCGCCGTGGCGGTACGCCCCGGCTCGGCGCGCGATCGAGCGCTGCCCAAGACGACGGTCGGGTTGCTTGCGAAGCGCGATTGTGCGGAGCCACTTCCCCTCGCAACGGAATCGGTGTTCTGTAGCGACCGCGCGCAACCGCGCCGTATGTGCCAGTGCCACCCGATTGCGCGCGCGATCGAGCGGTGTCACGTCGCGTTCGTTCCGAGTGGACCCAAACGATCCGCGCGCGATACCCGGTTCGAACACCCGCCGATTCCGCGGAGCCTGCCGAGGATCGCGCGAGCGATGATCGCGTGGATCACGTCCACGCCAACCATGCGCCGTGATACCCCAGGTGCGATGGCCGACCGTCGCGCGCACATTCGCACGGGCCTGCCGCACCGGCCGGCCCGATCATCGTGGTGGTCGCGAGCGCTCGCCGCCCCGGTGCTCGGCGTCGCCTGCTCCGAGGACCCTGGCTCGCGTGGCAACAGCGGTCCATTCGCCGACACCGGCATCGGGGTCACCACCGGTTCGGGCGCGACCGAGTCCGCCGACGCCGATTCCACCGGTCCACGGCTCGATCTCGTCCCCACCGACGACGTGCCGATGCCGGGCCTCGGCTGCGAGGACACCACCGACTCCGCGGCGCTCGTGTTCACGCCATGCGACAGCACGATCGTGCTCGCCGCTCCGTTCGACGAGGACTACGAGTGCTTCCAGCTCGTCGACATCCCCGGCGTGCCCCCGGAGTACGGCGGCAGCACGTTCTCGCTCGACGATCCCGACACGCTGCTCATCGGCGGCGACGCCAACACCGAGCCTGGTGCGCTCTACTCGATCGACGTCACGCGCGACGAGCTGTGCCACATCACGGGCTTCGCCAGCGCCAGCGCGCAGCAGGTGGCCGCCGCCGAGTACAACGACGGCGGGCTCGCCTACGCACCGAACGGCACGCTGTTCCTCGCGCGCTGGCCGGTCAACGAGCTCGGCCAGCTCGCCCCCGGGGCCGTGGCCACCTCGCGGGTCGACGCAATGGGGCCGCTCGGGGTCTCCACCGGGATGCAGGTCGATCAAGGCGCCGCCGCGATCGCGTTCGTACCCGCGGAGTTTCCGAGCGAAGGTGCGTTCAAGCTGCTCACGTGGGAGGGCGGCTTCTTCTACACGATGGCGATCGCCTCCGACGGCGGCCCGACCTACGACGTGCTCTCCGCGACCTACGAGCTCACCCTGCCCGGCGGCCCAGAGGGCTTCGTCTACGTCTCCGAGGCGAACGCCCAGATCGAAGCCCCATCGGTGCTCGTCTCGGAGTGGACGGCCGGCAACGTTGCGCTCTACGAGATCGACGACCAGGCCGACCCGATCCTCGCGACGCGCCGCGACTTCATCGTCGGCCTCACGGGAGCCGAGGGCGCGCACATCGACCCCACCGGCGGCGACTTCGTGTTCACCACCTTCGGCGGTGGCAACGTGATCATCGCCGTGCGTGGGTTCGTGCCCAACCTGCCTCCGCCGGCCGGCTAGCGCGTCGTCGCGAGCGCTGGCCCGCATCCCACCCCCGCGTCACTTCGGTGCCGGATCGACCGGTCGTCCCTCCCGCGCGGTCCACCGCCACACCGCCGAGATCTTCGGCCCACAACTCTCGAGCTTGGGCACGCCGTGCCGCCAGTCCGCCTGGCAGCGTCCGCCCATCACATAGAGGTCGCCCCCCGCGATCGACAGCTCGTGCATCGTCCCGTCGCGAACGCCCTGGAGCACGAACGGTCGGGTCGCCCCGAACGCCAGCCCGGTAATGATGGTCTTGTCGAGCCAGCGCAGCTCGTCGTCGCGATGCAGCCCCATGCTGTCGCGGCCGTCGCGGTAGTACACGAGGCTCGGTCCCGTGAGCCGCACGCGGTAGCGCGCCTCGAGGATCAGCCGGGTGAAGTGGAACGTGGGGTCGGCCTCTGCCTGCTCGCGGGCGAGCATGCCGTAGAGCCGCGGGTCGTCGACCTTGCGTCCGCCGCGGATCACCCGCTCCTGCCGCCAGCTCACCTCGCGGACGAGGCGTTCCAGCGTCGCCTCGCTGTCGTGCGCAAACCCCCGCACCACGTCGATCCACGATGTGGCATCGAGCTGGATCCGCTCCCGCGGCGCCTTGCGATCGATGGGCCCGTGCGCTCCCTGCTGCATCGCCTTCGCTGTGGCCCTCGTACCCAGCCCGGCCCGTCCTCGCAACCGGTTTTGGCCGCGGCCGCGCCTTGGCTATCGTGAGGCATGCGCGTCCGCCCTTCGCTTCGCTTTACTCCCCTCCCGTTCGCCCTCGTGCTCGCCTCGCTGGCCGCTGCCTGCGGCGACGACGGTGGCAACGACGACGCCAACGACACCGCAGCCCAGACCGGCACGGTCGGTAGCACCGGTGACGGCTCGACGAGCACGGGTACCGACTCGACGAGCACGGGCTCCGGCAGCTCCACCGCGGCCGTCGACAGCACCAGCACCAGCTCGGACGCCACGTCGTCCGACGACGGCACCACCGGCCCCGGCGGAGACCCGGCGTATCCGCCCCCCGACGGTGGCGAGTGCCCCGATGGCTTCCTGCCCGTGACGCTGCCGGGCGCGGAGATCTGCGCCCCGTTCTGCGGTGGGCCCGACGACGCGTGCCCCACGGCGGCCACCGGCGATGCGATGCCCCAGTGCACGCCCTTCGCCGGCCCAGGTGGCAGCGGCGATGCCTGCGACGACGCGACCACGTGCCCGGACGGCGAGACGTGCAATGACGGCGCATGCGCCCAGATCGCCTTCTTCGCGTGCCAGCTCCTCTGCGGCATGGGGGAGACCTGCCCCGACGGCATGGAGTGCTCCGGCATCGCGACCTGCGGCTACCCGTGACGGCCTGGGGTGCGCGTCCTGCGACTTCGTAACCGCGCTATTTGCGCCGGATTGGATCCGTGCGTGACTCACGCCACCTTGATCCGCCCAGGCCGGCCTGCCGGCGCCATTCCGCCGCAGACCGCCTCGCAACCCCCTGTGCAGCCCAGTTCACCGCTTGCGTCCCACCGCCCTCCGTGCGAGAACCCCCAGGTTCACTGGACACGCATGTCAGTGACGGTCTCGTCAGTGACGCCAGCGTCACCGATGCTCCGCGAACGATTTGCCCCTACCTCTGGAGACCCCGACATGGCCACGCACGCCGAACAACGCTCCTCGCTCCTCAAGGTGATCGCCCAGCCCGAGGTGCAGCAGCTCCTCGATCAGGCCAACCAGCGCTTCTCGGAGGAAGAGGGGGTCAGCTTCCGCTCGATCAATCTGCAGTTCCAGCGACCCGTGGAGCACGACTTCACGGCCAACCAGCGCCCGCACACCACGATGCTGTTCGGCGGGTTCACGTTCCGCCACGAGTACCTGATCCAGTCGCACTTCAAGCGGCTCGGCTACAACGTGGAGCCGCTGCCCACGCCCAACACCGACGCGTTCCAGAAGGGCAAGGAGTACGGCAACAACGGGCAGTGCAACCCCACGTACTTCACGGTCGGCAACCTCGTGCAGTACCTCGAGTGGCTGCGCGACGAGCAGGGCATGTCGACGCAGGAGATCATCGACCGGTACTTCTTCATCACCGCCGGCGCCTGCGGGCCCTGCCGGTTCGGGATGTACGAGGCCGAGTACCGGCTGGCGCTGCGCAACTCGGGCTTCGACGGCTTCCGGGTGATGTTGTTCCAGCAGAAGGGCGGGCTCAAGCAGGGCGACATGAAGGCCGGCCTCGAGATGAACGCCGACTTCTTCATGGGCCTCGTCACCTGCATCAACATGGGTGACCTGCTCAACGAGCTGGCCAACCAGATCCGCCCCTACGAGGTGAACGTCGGGGAGACCGACCGCATGCTGGCCGAGTCGCTCCAGTACATGGGCGACGCCATCAAGCAGCTCAAGCCCGCGCAAGTGACCGGGGGCCTGCGCAAGCTGCTGGCCAAGCGCAGCGAGAGCGCGCTCGACAAGCTCGACCTCGTGGTCAAGTTCCTCGATCTGCTCACCACCGAGGACTACACCTCCGCGCTCCGCGAGGTGGCCCGGCGCATGAACGAGATCGAGGTCGATCGCCTGCAGCCCAAGCCCGTGGTGAAGGTGACCGGTGAGTTCTGGGCCCAGACCACCGAGGGCGACGGCAACTTCAACATGTTCCGGTTCCTGCAGGCCGAGGGCGCCGAGATCATCACCGAGCCGATCGCGACCTGGATCTCCTATTTGATGTGGCAGGAGAAGATCAAGGCCGCCGACCGCCGCCGGCTCGACGAGGCCGAGGGCGAGCTCAAGTGGTGGGACGTCAAGCGCCGCTTCGAGCTCGACAAGAAGTACTACAAGAAGCGGGCCGCGATGGCGTTCGCCGACAAGGTCTACCGCCGCGAGTACGATCGCCTGCGGGACGCGCTCGGCGGCACCACGCACCACATCGTCGACATGTTCGAGATGGAGGAGCTGGCCCACAAGTTCTACCACACCCGCTCCGAGGGCGGTGAGGGCCACCTCGAGGTCGCCAAGAACATCTACTACACGGTCAAGGGCATCGCGCACATGGTGCTCTCGCTCAAGCCGTTCGGCTGCATGCCGTCGACGCAGAGCGACGGCGCCCAGTCGGCGGTGATCAACCACTTCAAGGACATGATCTACCTGCCGATCGAGACCTCGGGCGAGGGCGAGATCAACGCCCACAGCCGCGTGCAGATGGCGCTCGGCGAGGCCAAGGCCAAGGCCAAGCTCGAGTTTGCCGCGATCGTCGAGGCTGGCGGCTACTCGCTCGAGGACATGCGCGCGTTCCAGCGCCGCTGCCCCGAGGTCAACCGCCCGCTGTTCCACGTGCCCGAGTACGAGGGCGTGATCGGCACCGGTGCTCGCTTCGCTCGCTACCTCATCGAGCGCATGAAGGCCGAGGGGGTGCGTCCCACGGCTCGCCCGGCCGACGCGGAGCTGGCCGCCGAGTAGGCACCCGGCTCGAACGTTCCAGGCGGGCCTCGCTCATGCGCTGCCGAGCGAGCGCCCGCCGTCATCAGACTTGCTACGACGTCACTCCTTGCTCTCACGGATCCCTACCATGACCGACCGCCAATTCCGCATCGGCTTCGACCTCGGCTCCACCACCGTCAAGGCCGTGGTCGTCGACGTGACGACCGACGAGATCGTCTGGAAGGACTACCGCCGCCACGACTCCAAGCAGCCCGAGAAGGCGCTGGAGATGCTGCTCGACATCGAGCGCGACACGGGCGTGCGCGTGGGCAACTCGCGCATGTTCATCACCGGCTCGGGCGGCAGCAACGTGGGCCGCATGTGCGGGGCCAAGTTCGTGCAGGAGGTCAACGCGGTCTCGATGGCGGTGGAGAAGCTCCACCCCGAGGTCAACTCGGTGATCGAGCTCGGGGGTCAGGACGCGAAGATCATCGTGTTCAAGCCCGACGCCGACAGCGGCCGCAAGAAGAAGATCCCGTCGATGAACGACAAGTGTGCCGGTGGCACCGGGGCGGTCATCGACAAGATCAACGCCAAGCTCAAGCTGCCGCCCGACGAGCTCTGCAACGCCGGGCACGCGGGGATCAAGCTGCACCCGGTGGCGGGCAAGTGTGGTGTGTTCGCGGAGACCGACATCAACTCGCTGCAGAAGATGGGCGTGCCGGCCAGCGAGCTGATGGCCTCGCTGTTCGAGTCGATCATCCAGCAGAACCTGTCGGTGCTCACACGCGGGCACACGCTCATGCCCCACGTGATGCTGCTCGGCGGCCCCAACACGTACATCAAGGGCATGCAGGAGGCCTGGCGCGCCAACATTCCGCCGATCTGGGCCGAGCGCAACGTGGAGCTGCCGCCGTGCAACGACCCGGCGGAGCTCATCATCGTGCCCAACAACGCCCAGTACTATGCCGCGCTCGGGGCCGCCGAGTTCGGCAAGGACGAGGACGACCACGTGGGCCGCTACAAGGGCGTCGAGCAGCTCAAGTGGTACATCGAGGTCGGGCGCAAGGAAGAGAAGCGCAAGGCCGGCGGCACGGGCCTCGCCAAGGACGCCGAGGAGCTCGAGACGTTCAAGCAGCGTTACAAGCCCGAGAAGTTCGTGCCGCCCACGCTGCAGGCCGGCACCACCGTGCGCGCGTACATGGGCATCGACGGCGGCAGCACCTCGAGCAAGGCGGTGCTCCTCAACGAGGAGGCCGAGATCGTCGCCAAGGTCTACCAGCTCTCGAAGGGCAACCCCATCGAGGACACCAAGGACCTGTTCGCCGATCTGCAGGCGCAGATCGAGGGCCAGGGCGCCACGCTCGAGATCCTGGGCATCGGCACCACCGGCTACGCCAAGGACATCTTGAAGGACGTGCTGCGGGCCGATGCGGCGATCGTGGAGACGGTGGCGCACTGCGAGAGCGCGCTGCACTTCTACGACGACGTGGACGTGGTCTGCGACGTCGGCGGCCAGGACATCAAGATCATCATCTTGAAGAACGGCAAGGTGAAGGACTTCAAGCTCAACACGCAGTGCTCGGCCGGCAACGGCTACTTCCTGCAGGGCACCGCGGCGGGCTTCGGCTACGACGTCAAGCAGTATGCCGATGTGGCGTTCGCGGCCGAGAGCATGCCGATGTTCGGCTACGGCTGCGCGGTGTTCATGCAGTCCGACATCGTCGACTTCCAGCGCCAGGGCTGGGCCCCCGAGGAGATCATGGCGGGGCTCGCCAACGTGCTGCCCAAGAACATCTGGCTGTACGTCTCGCAGATCCCCAACCTCGCCAAGCTCGGGCGTCGCTTCGTGCTGCAGGGCGGCACCCAGCACAACCTGGCCGCGGTCAAGTCGCAGGTCGACTTCATCCAGGAGCGGTTCGTCAGCAAGGGGCTCGAGGCCGAGGTGATCGTGCACAAGCACTGCGGCGAGTCGGGGGCCATCGGGGCCGCGCTCGAGGCCCGGCGCATGCACCAGAAGCTCGGGCACCGGACCGAGTGGATCGGGCTCGACAAGGTGCCGGGCATCTCCTACAGCCAGCGCCGCGACGAGAGCACCCGCTGCTACTTCTGCAAGAACAAGTGCCTGCGCACGTTCATCGACGTGGACGTGGAGCTCGGCAACCAGGAGGCCGAGCAGCGCATGCAGGCCGGCGAGCTGCTCCAGATCCGCAAGCAGACCGAGGCCACGCAGCTTGCCACCAAGCGCCTCATCATCGCCACGTGTGAGAAGGGCGAGGTCGAGGACGTCGACCGGATGCGCAAGATCAAGAGCGGGCTCGACAAGGCCAAGAAGGACTTCCCCAACCTCGCGGCCCATGCGGCCAAGGAGGTGTGGAAGGCCCAGGAGCCGCCGCTCGTGGCCGACGACCCGGCCGAGGTGGAGCGCGGGCTCGGGCTGCCCGAAGCGGTCGAGCTGCCGCCGCAGCTCGCCAAGCACCAGGACAAGCTCAACGGCTGGTTGACCAAGCTCAACCGCAGCGACAGGGTCGCGCAGCTGCTCCAGACGGTGGGTGAGAAGGTTCCAGCTGCACAGTCGGCGGTGCAGAAGGTGCAAGCCCGCAGCGAGGCCGTGCGGGCGCGGGCGGCCAAGATCCGCGCGCGCGGCAAGCTGCGAATCGGCATTCCGCGGGTGCTCAACCAGTACTCGCAGAACCCGTTCTTCTCGGCCTACTTCGAGGCGCTGGGCATCAAGGCCGCCAACATCATCTACTCGGACTACACCTCCGAGGAGATGTACAAGGAGGGGGCCAAGCGCGGCGCGATCGATCCGTGCTTCCCCAGCAAGGTGTGCATCGCACACATGCACAACCTCATCGAGGTCAAGCACAAGAAGAAGGCGCTCGATCTGATCGTGTTCCCGCAGGTCGACTCGATGGACACGTGGCTGTCCTCGTCGGTGGGCGCGCGGGCGTGCCCCACGGTGGTGGGCTCGGCCGACACCACGAAGGCGGCGTTCATCAAGGAGCGCGACATCTTCGTCGAGAAGGGCATCGTCCACATCGTGCCGTTCGTGCACATGCGCGAGCCCAAGCTCTGCAAGCGCGAGATGCTGGGCTTCTTCGGCGCGGTGCTCGGGCTGTCGGAGGCGGAGAACTCGCTGGCGGTGGACGAGGGCTACAAGGCGCAGGACCGGTTCGTGGCGGAGCTGCGTGACAGGGGCCGCAAGGTGCTGCGGCAGCTCGAGAAGACCGATGGCATCGGCATCGTGCTCTTGGCCCGTCCGTACCACAACGATCCGGGCATGAACCACGAGATCCCCGACGAGCTGCAGAAGCTCGGCTACCCGATCTTCACGATCCACTCGCTGCCGATCGACGACGAGATCGTCAAGCCGCTGTTCCAGGACGACGTCGACGCGGGCTTCATCAAGGACCCGTTCGACATCTACGACGTGTGGAAGAACAGCTACTCGGAGAACACCAACCAGAAGATCTGGGCCGCCAAGTACTGCGCGCGACACCCGAACCTGGTGGCGCTGGAGCTCTCGAGCTTCAAGTGTGGGCACGATGCGCCGATCTACTCGGTGATCGAGGAGATCGTGGAGACCTCGGGCACGCCATACTTCTCGTTCAAGGACATCGACGAGAACAAGCCCACCGGGTCGATCAAGATCCGCACGCAGACGATCGGGTACTTCCTCAAGCGCTATCAGGAAGACCTGCGCACCGAGAAGCCGGCCCGCGGACGCGTGGCCGAGAAGATGCGGCAGTACCAGGCCGAGCTGCTCGCCAAGCTCGAGGCCGTGCAGGCCCGGCTCGGGGAGCAGGCGGCGGAGAAGCCCGACGTGCTGCTCGACGCCGCGGGGCTGCGGCCCAAGGAGGTCGACAAGCGGTACTTGAACATGGCGCAGGGCAAGAAGGTCAACGAGGCGCAGGCGCAGTCGCTCAACAAGACGGCGGGAGCGCACCGCGGCGCCGAGATGAAGAGCCCCTCGGCCGCAGCGGCCACGCCCGCGGGCGCGCCTGCGAGCGCACCGTCGGCCAAGCGCGACGATCCGAGCTGATCGGGCGCCGCGGCGTGAGTCGAGGAGAGCCGTCGAGCGCTCGCGGGGCTCGGCGGCTCTCGCGTTTCGGCAGCGGAGCGCCGCTCTAGGGGCTCGCAAGGGCGCGCAGGCGCTTGGCGGTGGCGTCGTTCGGGCGTAGCCGCTGCGAGCGCTCGTAGTACGCCCGTGCGCGCGCTCGGTCGCCGCGCGCCTCCTCGATGCGGCCGAGGTTGTATGTGAGCGCCCCGCGGGTGCCGTCGTTGCCCTTCGCCAGGAGGCCCGCGAAGCAAGCCGCTTCGGCGGCGTCGAGGCGCTCGGCCTGGAGGTGCGCGAAGCAGCGGTTGCCCCACTGCTTGGCGGAGCCCTCGAACGTCGCGTCGGTCTCGTGTCGTGGGGGGATCGCGACGCGGAGGCTCGACGGCGGCGGCTCGACGTCGAGCAGTGTGGTGTCGGGGTGGTGCTCGACTCCGAGGAGCGCGGTGGGGGCGGGCAGGGTGCGGATCGGTGCATCGCGGCCCGGGGCGAGGACGAGGAGCTCCTTGCCGCGCTTGGCCAGGGCGAGGCGCTCGTCGGTGGTGACCCAGAGCTGCTCCCAGGGGGTGGCAGGCGGGGGCAGGTCGCGCCCCTGGCCGCAAGGGTCGAGCGGGGACGAGCAGGTGGCGGTGCCGAGCGGCACCGAGCTCGCGCAATTGCACTCGCTGTCTTCGGAGGGACCTTCGGCCGAGCCGATGAAACGAACGAGACGGCCGCGGCGCAGCGCGTAGGCCTCCCGCTGATCGTTGGGCTCGCAGTCGAGCCTGGGTTTGCCCGCGAGGAGCCCATCGTCGCCGAATGGCGTTCCTCGCTCGCAGACCACCGACTCGGACGGCTCCACGCTCGGCTCGACCGCGCCGGGGCGGAGCGGCAGCGCCTCACCGGCGGCGGAGTAGAGGTTGTAGCCGCTGCAATTGAAGTTGCTGTAGAGGCCGCCGAGGTAGAGCACGCCGCCGACGTATGTAGTGGGCTGGAGGTCGGCTTCCGGCTCCTCGCTGCACGTCTCGAGGTACTCCTCCTCGTCGTAGCCCGAGAGCGCCATGGCCTCCTGGACGTCGGGGTCGTCGAGATCGATCGCAGGGCCGTCGGTGGAGAGGCCGCGTACGAAGACGCAGGTGCACGCTCCAGCGTCCGAGCGGCTGGTGAAGCGCCAGCGGGGCGCCTGACCGGCGACCAGCTCGCCTCTGGCGTAGATCATGCCCTCGGCAGCGGCGAGCGGATCGGCAGCGGATGAATCGAGGTAGAGCTCGCAGGTCGACGGCAAGGACGTGCACACCGGGAGGCTCGGCTGCTGCGGCTCGCTGCGCGTCGTGAGCTCCACGGGGACCATGCCCCACGCGCCCGGTGCGGTGCCCGGCAGCGCGCCCACGAAGTGGCCGGGTAGGGTCTTCACGGCGAGGGTGGGATCGATGGGGATCACGAGCGTCTCGTCGGCAGTGAGCACCACGAATGCGGAGTGGCCGGCGGACGTGGACCCGGTGGTGGACGTCGTCGCGGTGGAGGTCCGAGTGGGATCGGTCGATGGCGGCGACGCGGAGCGGCAGCCCGCGACGAGCAGCGGGCTCAGGCTGGCGAGCAACAGGGCGCGAGCGAGGAACGGGGGGTACACGGCCGAAGGCTCACATCGTCGTGCATGCCGTGCAAAGGCCAATGAGAGCGTGAGCTGCGGGAGCTGCGCTCACGTTGGGCGGATCCGCGAGCCGCGTCGCGAAGTCGCTTCCGAGAGCGTCCGAGCGAGCGCTCGCCGACTCTTACTCCATGGCGGCCGTGTCTCGTCCATCATGGTGGGTGGCACGAGGACGGGGCGATGCGCCCGTGGGACCTCGGCTGCCTTGGGCTAAAATTCGCTTGCCAGCGAGCATGAGCATGAGCATCGAGCAACGAGCCTTCGTTCTCCTCTTCGCAGTGGCCACCGCGGTGCCCGGCGCTGGCTGTCAGAAGCAGTATCCCAACTGCAAGGCCTTCGAATTCAGCGGCGCCGGGAGGGAGCCGCGCCTGCTCGATGACGACGCGAGCCCCGAGGACTGCGGCCGCGTGCGGGTGCAGGGGTCCATGGTCACCGGGTCCGCGGCGCTGGATTGCGCGCTCGAGCACATCGCGGAGGGCAGCCCCATGAAGCTCTCGCTCGACATGAACCCGGAGTCCGAGGTGGGCGAGTCGTGGACGGTCTTCTCCGACGAGGACGGCCTCGCGATGCGCCGGCGCGACCTCAGGATGGATCTCAGCGGCCAGCGCGAGGCGAAGGTGTACGCGCTCGATATGGCACGGGTGGGCGACTGTCGCGAGCTCGAGGAGGCCAGCGAGCGCGCTTCGTGCCTCGCCGATGCGTTCGATGCGGCCGAGGTCGTGAAGTCCTGTTTCTCCGAGCGCACCCAGTCCGAGTAGCAAACGCGCGCCGCGGAGGCGACCGGGGTGTGGCATGCTCGCCGCCATGCTCAAGCTCTACGGCACCACGACCTCTCCGTACGTTCGCCGGGCGCGCGTGGTCGCGCTCGAGCTGGGGCTCTCGTTCGAGTGGGTGGACACGTTCACCGAGGCGGGCCAGGCCGCACTGCGGGCGCTCAACCCGGTATGGAAGGCACCGACGGTGGAGCTCGATGGGGAGGTGATCTTCGACTCGCGGGTGATCACGGAGCAGCTGCTGCGCCGGTACGGGCCGGGGCCGCTGGCGGTGATGGACGAGGGCGATCTGCAGACGCGCAACGTGATCACGGTGATCGACGGTGCGCTCGATGCATTGATCAACACGCTCTATCTGCAGCGCGACGGGATCACGGGCGAGCAGGCCTCGTACGTGACCAAGCAGCGCGAGCGGGCTGCGGCCTCGCTCGCGTGGGTGGAGGCGCGGCTCGATGGCGTGTGGCTGACGCGGACGCCGGCGTTCGGGCTGCCCGAGCTGGCGCTCGTGACCGCGCTCGAGTGGATGCGGTTTCGCGAGATGTATCCGGTCGAGCGGCACCCGGGGCTCATGCGGTGCATCGAGCACCACGGGGCGCGCGAGAGCATGGTGGCCACGCGGCCCCACACGTGAGCGTGGGGCTCGGGCCCGCAGCGGCTCAGCACACGATGCCGCAGATCGATCCCACCTCGCCGACGCAGATCCCGTCCCACGAGTTGGAGCAGCAGAACGGGTCCGATGCGCAGACCGCCGACACGCACGGGTCGCAGCCGTTGACGAGCGCGGCGCCGGCGATGCAGATGTCGTGCGAGCAGGTGTTGCAGCCGTTGTCGGCGACGCCGTTGCAGTCTTCGTCGATGCCGTTGCTGCAGACCTCGCCGCTGGCGCCCTGATTCTGCTGGCAGACCAGGCCGCCGCCGGAGCACAGCTGGGTGCCCGCGGCGCACACGCCCGGCTGGCCGGTGTTGCAGGCCCCGCCGCTGCCGGGGTTGCCGTTGTCGATCTGGCCGTTGCAGTCGTCGTCGAGGCCGTTGCAGGACTCGGCCTGGGCCCCGGTGACCGGCACGCACTCGATACCACCACCGGCACACGAGGTCTGGCCGTCGGCACAGACGCCGGGCATGCCGGTGTTGCACGCATCACCACCGCCGACACCGTCGTCGATCTGACCGTTGCAATCGTCATCGGCACCGTTGCACATCTCGGCCGAGGCGGGCGTGTCGGGGGTGCAGGAGAGCATCCCGCCCTCGCACGCGGAGATGCCGGTCGCACACACGCCGGGGTTGCCCGTCTGGCAGGCCTGGCCGCTCTCGGGATCGCCGTTGTCGGGCGTGCCGTCGCAGTCGTCGTCGAGGCCGTTGCAGAGCTCGTCGGTGGGCACGCAGTCGACGGTGTCGGCGGGCGGCGAGTCGCTGCCGCCGGAGCCCGAGTCGTTGCCGCTGGTGCCCCGCGACGTGGCCGAGTCTTCGCTGCTCCCCGCCGAGTCGTCCTCGTTCCCGGTGCCGCCGGGTCCGCCCTCGGCCGAGGCGTCACCGCCGAAGGTGACGGCGGTGGTGGAGAAGCCGTTGCCGCCTTGGCCCACGGAACAGCCGAGGGCGAGCGTGGCGGTGATCAGCAGGACGGATGGATGAGGAACGACGAGCAAGGCCACGGCGTCATCATACCAGTCCAGGGCCGTGGGGTCCGCCCGTGCACGTAGACGTGAAAAGGCCCCCGCTCGCAGGGAGCGGGGGCCTTCTCTGGTGACCCGGAGGGCTGCTCTGGGAGCCGGCCCGCGCTACGGGATCGCGACCGCCTGCAGCCCGTACTCGTACATCGGGCAGTAGACCATCTCACCGACGATGCGCGGCTGGTAGCAGCCCCAGCCGTAGGTCGGCACCACGGTGACACGGGGCTCGGCGGGTTCCGAGGCGTCGACGAAGCCGAGGCCCCGGTCGCTGATGAACAGCGCATTGGCTCCGGCGGCGCCCGCCATCCACGACCAGCCTCCGCCCTGCGAGAGGGGCACGCGCGCGGCCTCCTGCAGCGTGTCGGCGTCCTGGCCGGTGACGACGGCCAGCTCGTCGGTGGGTAGCTGCACGGCTCCCGTGCCGCCGTCGCCCTCGACGAGGCCGTAGTACCCGCCCTCGCTGATCATCGCGAACACGCGGCCGCCCGAGCTGACCACGTTGGACAGGCGGCCCTCCTCACCCTCGACGTCGAGGCTGTCGAGCAGGGTGGCACCGTCGCTCGCGAGCGAGAGCAGGTGCAGCGGGCGGTGGGCGATGGTGCAGCCGCTGCCGTCGGAGCCCCAGCCCCACTGCTGCGGGTGCGCCCAGCACTCTTCATCGGTGGCGGTGATGGTCTCGACGTCGAAGCCCACGACCACCACGCGACCCCGATCGGCGTCGTAGGCGATCGCCTGGCCCGGTACGTTCACCGCGGGCGAGGCCGAGGGTGCCGCCGGTGAGGACACGTCGAAGCGGTCGAAGTAGAACCGCACCTTCGACACGTCGCCCTCGACGGCGCGTATGTGCCACGAGATCAGCGTGTCGTCCTGGACCTGCAGGTCACCGTGGCTGAGGCCCTGCGGACGCTCGAGCGAGCCCGCGTGCACGGGGGCATCGGGGGCGGAGAGGTCGACGACCTCGAGGCGTGCGTTGGTGCCGACGTACTCGTCGCCGGCGTAGACGGGCTCGTTGGTGGTGAACACCAGCGCCTGGTCGTGCAGGACCACCGAGCGCTCCTGGCTCTGCGAGCCGAAGCCGTAGTAGTAGCCGCCCCAGCCGCGCTGGAACGGCAGATCGATGGCGCCGATCCAGGTGGGTGCGGCGGGCTCGTGGACGTCGATCGTGTCGAGCACCATGCGCGATCCGTTCGAGTCGTAGGTCTCGCGTACGAGGTACGCCCAGCCGTCGTGCACGAACAGGTCCACCGGCCACGAGCGGTTGCACTCGAACTCGTCGGAGACCTCGGCGAGCACGAGGCGCCCGAGCGGCTCGGCGGTCTCGGGGTCGGCGGCCGCGACCACCTCGATCGCGGTCTCGCTGGTGGCCCAGTCCTGGGACAGGCGCACCACGATGTCGCCCTCGGCGGCCACGGTGTTGACGTTGGCGGCCAGCGCCACCTGCGAGGCGAGCGTGGGCGCGTCGCGATCGGCGATGTCGAACGCCTGGATCGACTTGTCGGACATGGTGAGCAGGCGATCGCGGTGCACGAGCGCGCGTCGCGACTGGCCGTTGCTCGGGGCCACGCCGCGCCGCACCAGCGTGTCTTCGGTCCAGTCGACGAGCTGGGTGCCGCTGTTGTAGAGACCGCACGCCCACTCGGCGTCCTCGCCCTCCACACCGCTATAGTCCCAGCCCGAGAACGGCACGAGCACGAGGCCGAGATCGTCGAGGATGGTGAAGGCCTTGTGGATCCGGTTCTGGTCCTCGGCGAACGAGGCCCAGTCGCCGCCGAACGCCACCCGCGACAAGAGCGCGGGCTGGTCGAGGTCGGCCACGTCGAACAGGCTGACGTTGATCGAGCCGTCGGGGTTGCTCTGGTCGTACCCGAGCGCGAGCAGGCGGTCGCCGCGGGGCTCCATGTGATAGACGAAGCCGGGGATCTCGAGCTCGCCCCGCTGCTGCGGCGCGGCCGGGTCGGCCAGATCGATCGCGAACAGCGGATCGGTCTGCTCGAACGTGATCGCGTAGGCGCGCGGGCCGTCGAAGCGCACGCTCTGCAGCGTCTCGGGCCGCGGCAGCGTCATGGCCACGCTGGCGAGCGGCTCGATCTCCGACGCGGAGGCGACCGAGAACGTCTCGATGGTGGGCGGGGCATCGGAGCGCCAGGCCCACGGCTGGCTGATCACCCGCAGCGCGCCCTCGTGCTCGTCCATCTGCCAGCGGCTCTGGATCTGGCCGGCGACCTCGACCGAGGTGCCGCGCACGAGCGCGCCGCCGGGGTCGGAGATGTCGACGACGTCGATGATGGAGTGGGCCGACTCCCAGTCGTCGTACTCGATGCCGCCGATGTACATGCGCTCGTCGGTGGAGCTGACGCTGCGCGGGCCGGACCAGTCCCACTCGTCCTCGGTCTGGTCGGCGAACACGAGCTGGTCGACCTGCTGCACCTGTGCGGGGTTGGACACGTCGAGCGAGGTGACCACCGTGCGCGGCTGGTTCTCCTCACAGCCCCAGCACCAGCCGTCCTCGAACGTCACGAGGTAGAGCGCGTCGCCCACGCGCCGCGAGTCCTGGATCGTGCCGGGCAGCTCGAATTCGCCGCGCGAGACGATGCGGGCGGGGTCGCTGGTGTCGAGCGCGAGCAGGCGGCTCGAGCTATGCCAGGTGTAGCCACCGCTCGCCTCGTCGTAGTCGTAGCTGCCATAGTCGTTCGTCATCACGAAGACCTGGCCGCCGTCGACGTACATCTCGAACGGCTGGGCGTGCATGCGGTAGCGGCCGAGCACGGGGAGCCCCTGGTCGGGGTTGGCGGCGTCCACCACCACGAGACCGCCGTAGGCCGAGAGCGCGTAGACGCGGTCGCCGTCGACGAACACGATGTCGGCCTCGCTGATCTCGCGGCCACCGTCCTCGCCGCCGTTGTCGTCCTCGCCCGCGGGGTCGCCTCCGTCCCCCTCGCCGCCGCTCAGGCCTTCTCCGCCGCCGTCGGCCACCCCGGGGTTGTCCACGAGGAAGTCGGTGGTGCCTTCGCTGTTGCCACAGCCCTCGCCCGCCGCAATGGCGAGCGCGAGCGAGCTCATCGTCAATCCAAGTCGTATGCGCATGTGTAAGCGAGCGTCGCTCCATCCAAGCGCCGGGCCAGCCACGGCGAGCGGAGAAACCCTCGGTATTCTTCGTACATGGACGCAGGGGGTGGGTCGGGACTCGACGAAGTCGGGGCTTCGGTGTCCCGGGGGGCTGACACGGATGTCGCGGCTACACCAGGATCCCGGGGATCGACGCCGTGCCGTGGTCGCCGAAGATCGCCCCGTTGGTCCCGAACGCTCCCTGGATGCCGTACGCCTCGAGGAGGGTGACGTGCAGGTTGGACAGCGGCTGGGGAGCCTCGACCGGGAACGCGATCTGGCTGCCGTTGGCCTGGATCACGCCCGTACCGCCGAACAGCAGGGGACAGTTGTGGCCGTGGTCGTGGCCGTTGCCCTCGCCCATGCTCGCGATTGCGAGCACGATGGTCTCGTCGAGCAGGGTGGCGCCGCCGCGGGTGCCCGGGGTGTCGCGCAGGAGCTGCAGCATGCCGGCGAGCTGCTGGGCCTGCCAGGTCTCGACCAGCTCGAGCCGGGCGCGGCCGACCTCGTCGCCGAAGTGCGAGAGCGCGTGGTGGGCCCCGGGGGCACCGAGGAAGTCGTGCGAGCGACCGGAGAGGCCGAACTCGATCATGAACGAGAGCACGTGGGTCTGCTCGCACTGGAACGCGAGCTTGATGAGCTGATGGAACGCGGCCACGCGCTCGGGGTAGGGCAGCCCGGGAATCGGGGGCTGGGGCATCGCGGCGCACTCGGCGGGAGGGGCAAGGGTCTTCTCGAGCTCGGTGAGCGCGGTGAAGTACTCCTCGAGCCGCAGGCTGTCCTCGTGGCCGAGCCGGGCCTGCAGCGCCCGCGCATCGTCGCGCACGAAGTCGACGCTGGACTTGAGCGACTGGCGGCGGAGCTCGGCCGCGGGCCCCTCGAGACCGTCGAGGCCGTGTCCGAACAGGCGATCGAACGCGACCTTGGGGTCGATGGTGGTCACGAGCGGGCTCGCGGGGCCGGTCCACGAGATGCTCTGGGTGTAGGCGCACGACGAGCCGCCCACGTCACACGGGCCGGGCTCGCCCGCGCTCCACTGCAGCGACGAGAAGCGGGTGTCGGGCGCAGTCTGTTGGACCACGAGCTGGTCGAGCGAGACGTTGTTGTAGAGCACGCCGCCGGCCACGTCGGGGATCGTGGAGCCGGTCATGATCGTGCCCGTGCCCATCGCGTGCGCGGCCCCGGGGCTGCCGAGCGCGGCGAGGTTGGTGAGGTTGACCAGCGAGAGCACCTGGTTGGCGAACGGCTGCAGCGCGTTGGCCTGCGTCGGGAACACGAGGCCGCCGGGAGTCGCCACGGGCGCCCACCACTCGGGGCGCCGGCCGTTGGGGAAGTAGTACACGAGCAGGCGCGGCCCGGTGGTCGCGGCCTTGGCCTCGCGCGGCGCGAAGTACTCGAGCGCGGGGAGGGCCAGCGTGGCGGAGCCGGCACCCACGAGGAAGCGGCGGCGGGTCGTGGCGGATCGCATGGGACTCACTCCTCGAGCGCAGCGGGGGAACGGAAGCCGGGGGTGTGGACGATCGCGTCGACCAGCGCGTGGAGGTCGCCTTGATCGGCGGCCACGCGGGCGACGGCCTCGTCGAGGTACGGGGTGTCGAACGACAGAGGCGCACGGCCGACGGCGTAGGTGAACAGCTTCTTGGTCAGGCAGTCCACGAACGCTTCATCGTTCGCGTAGAGCCCGGCGAGCTCGGCCGCGCCGTTGAACTCGCGGCCATCGGGCAGCGCGCCGCGGTTGTCGATGGGCGCATCCAGGCGCAGGCGACCGACCCCGTCGAATTCCTCGAAGCCGATGCCGAGCACGTCGAGCAGCGTGTGGCACACGGAGCACTGGGGGTCGGCGCGGTGCATCTCGAGTGCCTCGCGGACCGACTCGCTGTCGCCGAGCTCCACGGGATCGATCTGCAGGCCGGCGGGCGGGGGCGGTACGGGGCTGCAGAGCAGCCGATCGGAGACCCAGCGCCCGCGGCGGATCGGCGAGGAGTGCTCGGCATCGGACTGGACGGTGAGCCACGCGCCGAGCGAGAGGATCCCACGGCGGTCCTGGGCGCCTGCGGGCAGGCGGACCATCTCGGTGGATCCGACCGGCGGCAGGCCGTAGTGCGCAGCGAGCCGGTCGTTGCGCCAGGTGAAGTCGGGCTGGACCATCGTGGCCACCGCGGCGCCGCTCGTGAGGTAGTCGCCGAACAGCAGCCGTGACTCCTGCGCCATCGCCGAGCGCAGCTCGTCGTCGAAGCCGGGGTAGACGTCGGGGCTGGGGCTGGCGTTGCCGAGCTGGCGGGTCGAGAGCCACTGCTCGGCGAAGCCGTCGACGAGCGCCCCGGCCTTGGGATCCTCGAGCATGAAGGCCACGGCTTCCGAGAGCCCCTCGTCGGTGGCGAGCCGCCCGTCCTCGGCCATCGCGAACAGCCGGTCGTCGGGCATCGAGCTCCACAGGAAGTAGGACAGGCGGCTGGCGAGCACGAAGTCGTCGAGCCACTCGCCGTCGTCGGCGTCGTCGACCGTGCGCATGCGGTAGAAGAACTTGGGCGAGGTCATGATGGTGCGCATGACCAGGCGCAGCGCATCGTCGTCGGTCTCGCCCTGGGCCCGGAGCGTGGCCCACAGCTGCACGAGCGAGGTCTCCTCGTCGGCGCTCAGCGGCCGCCGCCAGGCCCGGTACGCGAAGTTGGCGATGACGATCGCGTAGCAATTGGCGGGGTCGGGCGACATCGCCGGCTCGCACACGTACACGAGCCCACGGCCGGGGCCGTAGGTGGTGGCGACGCTACGGACCGAGAGCCCGGCCACGAGCACGTTGTTGCTGGTGTTGGCGACCGCGTCGTTGACCCAATTGGTCGGAATGACACGAAGTGTGTGTGGTCCGGCGGTGAGGGTGACGGGCTGGATGTGGGCGACGGGGGTAGCCGCCGAGCCCTGCACGCCAAAGCCTGCGATCACCACGCCGTCGAGCTCGAACGCGGCCTCGGGCGCGGCGGCGGGGCCGATGATGCTCGCGCCGGCGTCGAGGATGAGCTCGTGGTCGCCGTCCTGCGCGATCTCGAACGCCACGGTGGCCGCGTTGCCGGTGAGCGCCCACAGGTTGCCGACCGGATAGCCGCCCGGGGCGCCCAGCCCCTCGGAGGCGAAGCGTACGGAGAACACGGGGCGGAGATCGATCGCGTCGGCGATCACGTCGTGCGCCGCCTTGGCGTAGCCGTCGAGCAGCACGGGCGAGAGCGTGAGCTGCTCGGCCATGTTGTCGAAGCCGTTGGCCTCGGCATCGGGGCCGAACGCGTCGGCGGGATGCAGGGACGTGCCGAGCAGGTCGCGGACGGTGTTGTCGTACTCGAGGCGGTTGAGGCGATGCAGAGGCTGCAGCGGGCTCATGTCGCCCTCGTCCTCTCCATCGGTCTCGTCGCCCGCGGAGGTTTCCTCGTTGCCGGCCGTGCCGGTGTCGTCGTCCTCGGCGAGCTGTGGGCCGCCGCGGTAACAGCCGAGCAGCAGTGCCAACGACAGCAGGCCGCCACCTCTCGTGAATGAGCGCATGCCTGGAACCGTTCCCATCCCTCTCACTTAGTCTTACATGTGGAATGGAGCCTGGCAGGCTCTGAATGATGTTTTTCGAGGGTTTGGCGTGTTGGTCGCAGGGGGCTGTCCCACCAATCGATCACGCGGGATTGGCGCGGAGATCGGCGGAAGCGAAAGCAGTGGCTCGGCTCGCGTGGATGACCGAGCGTGGGACGGTAAGGTCGGGAGGTGAGCTTCTGGCGAGGGTTCGTCACTGCGATCGTGGTGCTCGAGTGGCTGGTGCTCGGGTGGCTCGTGCTTGCGGCCCCGGCGATGAAGGCGATGGTCGCGGACTTCGGGGAGGTGGAGCTGCCGTGGATCTTCGAGGTGGTGACGTCGACCGGGTACGCGATCGGGTGCCTGGTGGGGCTGGTCGGCGCGGCGGGGATTGCCGGATGGGTGCCGCGCAGGCCGGCGGCGCGCGTGGCCGGGCTGGTGGGCGTTGCCGTGGTGGGGGCGGTGGTGATCGGAGTGACGTGGTATGGGCTGTATTCGCCGATCTTCATGCTGGCGGGGAATATTCGCTGAGCGTCGCGATGGCTGCGGCGTGATAGCTTCGGTGGGATGCGGGGGCTCGCGGCGATCGTGGTGACGCTCGTCGCATGTCGACCCGCGGGTGGCGATGGGTCGGGCAGCGTCGCGGCGGGTGAGGTGGACGCGTCCGCCGGGGCTCGCGTGGCCGAGCCGGCGTCGCGTCGATGCATGCCGTCGCTGCCGGATCCTCCGCCGGGAGGTCCGGCGGACGCCGGGCCCGCATATGTCGTGGTCGACGGCGTCGGCGTGCTGCGTCTCGACGACGACGGGGTCACGATCGCGTTGCCGCACACCGATGGCCGCTCGTGGGACCCGGAGGTGGCGCTCGGACCTTCCGGTGAGCTGTGGGTGAGCGACTGGGATGGCATCACCGTGCTGGCGCTCGATGGGAAGACGCGCGCGCTCCCCTTGGGACGCGACGACGTGCGTGCGGAGCAGCTGCGGGTGCGTACGGCTACGGACGTGTGGGCGGTGACGAGCAGCAGCGAGTGGGAGCTCGTGCACTTCGACGGCAAGCGCTGGACCAGCGTGCGCCGCCGGGCGCAGTTTCCCGGCAGGTTCGACGACAACAAGATCGATGCGTTGGCCGTGACGAGCGACGCGGTGTGGGTGTCGAGCTGGAACGGCCTGTGGCGCGGCGTGGGCGATGACTGGCAACGCGTCGAGCCGCCGGAGGGAACGGAGAGCTCGGCCGCCCTGTGGGTCTATCGAGATCGATTGATCGCCGGCTACATCGAAGAGCACTTCCTTCGCGACGGCGATGCTTGGCGCGCGCTCGACTGGCCGAGAGATGTGAGACTGAACCGCGCGGTGGGCGAGGTAGGCTTGGTCGCGGCGCCGCAGCTCGACGGCCCGTCGGTGTTGCTCGGGGCGGTGGAGGGTGGAGGGTGCATCAGCACGAGCGACCCGGTCCACGGCAGCTTGGTGCACACGCTCGCCGTGGATGGCTCCGCCCGCGCGTGGCTCGCGACCGAGGAGGCGCTGGCGGTGGTCGACGGCACCGGTCGGATCCTCGCGGAGTGGACCGCGGGCACCCTCGAAGGGCTCACCGGCAGGATCCGCGCCGTGGTGGTGGTGGGTGCAGGGCCACCGCGGCTGCCCGCGGCCAAGCCCGCGCGCAAGTGGGAGATCGTCGGCCGGATGGAGACCCACCGAGGGAGCAACCCGCTGGCGGGCGCGGCCATCGAGCTGTGCGGCGCGCTGGCGGGGGAGGATCGGTGTGCGCCGACGTCGTTCCGGCTTGCGACCACGACCGGCACGGACGGCTCGTTTCGCTTCGTGGGCGTGCCCGAGGGCGAGCTGCACCTGGTGGTGCACCCGCCCGAGGACATGGAGGACTGCCAGAGCATCTTCTCCGAGAGCGGGCACACGATTGCGCCGGCGCGCGACTGCCCAGGGACCACGAGCGCGCCGCTGCGGTGCGACCTCGGGACGCTGACGGAGTGCCTGCCGTTCGAAATGCCGCCGCCGCACTGACGTTCGATGTAATGACTCAGCTCGGACGATAGGCGTAGCGCAAGCTGGAGAAGTCGAGGCTCGGTGGCAGGGCGATGCCGCGCTCGCTGGCACCGGAGCGATGAACGGCCTGCCAGCGGCGCCAGTCGAGGAATTCGAGGTAGCGATCGAGCTCGGCATCCGTGGCGTCGCGCCAGGGCAAGAGCCACGCGTCGTCTGCTTCGAGGGCACGGCGTTGCTGGCGGAAGCTCGCGATCTCTTGGATGTACGTGAACAGCTCGGAGGCTTCGTAGGCCTGCTCGTCCGGGTGGTACGGGGCGAAGTCGAATTCGAGACCCGCCGCGTCGTAGCGGTCGACCAGCTCGCGTACGGCGGCGAGGCCGGGCCCCTCGATCAGACGGCCTTCGTACCAGGGGAAGCCGTTCTGCACGGGGTCGAGGATCAAGCCGGCGATGGCATGTCCCTCGAAGCGAAACACGAGGTCGGCGTCCGGCAGGTCAGCTTCGGCGAGCTCGGTACGGATTGCCTCGAGGTCCCAGATCCGCTGCGGTTGGGCTCCGCGGCCGGTTCCGTGCCAGAGCTGCGCGTTGCCGGTTGCGAGCAGCACGGCCGCCAGCGCGGGGTGCTGGGAGAACTTCGCGCGCATCGCCGACTGCATGACGACGTGCTTCTCACGGTCCCACCGCGCGAGCTGCTGGGGATCGAGCAGCACGAGCTTTCGCTGCTTGCGGGCCGCGACGCCGTCTCCACGGGCCAGCGCCGACTGGCTCTCGAGCGCGAAGCTCTGGGCGAGCGTGGGATCGGCGAGCGCGATCTTGGCCGCCTGGAAGCAGTGCTCTACGGTGCGGTAGGTGAGGCCGTTCCACACGAAATCTGCGACCCAGAAGTTCGACAGCATCTTCCGCCAATTCGGACTGCCCGCCAGCGCTGCGTAGATCGACGGATCGGCGACGCTCTCGTGGCGACCAGCTCCGGGTACGCGGTCGGCCGAGGCCGAGTGGAAGAAGAGGCGATCGGTGATCATGCTCGGAACGCCGACGAGATTGGCACGAGCATGCCATGGCCGCGGTGGAGTCGGCAGGCAATGCCCATGGGTCGGCGATCACAGCCGTCGCACCGAGAAAACCGGCCGGCTCACGCCTCCAGCGGCTCGAACAGGGCCTCGGCCGAGAGCACCGTGAGCGCGCGCGCATGCCAGCGCCGCAGGAGCGGCTCATCGCGCGTGGCGAGCACTCGTTTTCGCACCCGCGGAGGGACTGGCACGGCGCGGAGCTCGAGGAGCTGCAGCACCGCCGTCGCGAGGCCCTTGGCGATGCCCTGCTTCTGGCCCCTGGCGATGCCCTGCTTCTGGCCCTTGGCGATGCCCTTCTTCTCGCCCTTGGCGAGCAGCGCTTCTTCGATGGTCATGTATACCTTTCGCACTCGCCGGCTGGTGGCCTTCAGGAGCAGCGTTCGCAGCGGTGAGTCTTCCTCGAAGACCTCGATGACGTACTTCCATAGCGCACGCACGTCGTCCATGCCAGTGGTTTGGACGTCGGGATCTGGACTGTTATGTGCCAGCAGGATGTTCAGCTGCGTCGCGAGCGTGGCCAAGCGCTCCTTGGTGAGCGAGCTCGGGTTCTCGTATGCGTAGAGAAAGGCGCGAGTGAGCTCGACGAGGGCCAGGGTAGCGGGATCAGCGATTGGGTCGTCGAGGACCGAGCCGGAGAGGTCGTCGACGAGCATCGAGAGCTCGACCGGCGTGCCGAGCAGACGGCGGAGCTCGAGGGGCATGGAAATGATGTCGGTGAGCCGGTGCGGAGTGTTTTCGGGCTGAGTGCTCAATGCCGCGTCATCGCCTGCCGAATGTGGGCCAGCGGTGCATCGTCGTCGAACACGATCTCGCCATCCACTCGCGCCACTCCGAGCTCGGCATAGAGCGCATCGAGATCGACGTCTCCCGGCGCCTTGGCCATCCGCGCGTACAGCTCGCTCACCACCGTGGTCCCCGTGGCCTCGTCCGCCACCGCGACCACGCGCTTGGTGGACCAGTCCGCCCGCCCGTTGCCCCCCTCGCGCAATAGGCCCTGCATCACGTCGCGCAGCGATTTCTCGTTGTTCGTGGCCTTGCGCAGCTCCACGTCGGCCACCATCCAGAACAGCGCGCCGCCCCAGTACGTGCGGCCCCAGGTGTGCGTGATGTCGAGCCCTCGGTCGCCGCGGTCGGGGCGGCCGTAGTGCATCGAGCGGATGAACCCTCGCCACACCTGCGCCTCGGTGATGTCACCGGCTTGCGCGCGCACGATCTTCTCGAGGTAGGTGGACAGGCCTTCCTGCATCCAGCGGTGGCGGCTCTCGAGGTCGGGGAACGCGGCGTGGAGCATCTCGTGCACCATCACCCAGTCGGTCTCGAGATCCTCCGTGTCCGTGTTGCGGCCGCAGTAGATCGTGATCCAGCGGCCGTCCTGGTGCATGCCGAAGCCCACGCCGCCCCAGCCGCGACCCACGAGCGTGACCTCGAGGCTCGGCACCGGGAACTCGCCGAGATACTCGGCGATCATCCCGGCCGAGCGACCCACCCACGCTTCCATCTCCTCGGCGGGCACGGGCGGATCGTTGCCGCCGTACTCCACCGTGATCGTGGCCGCGCCCACGCGGATGCGACCGGGGCCGTCGTGCTCGACGGTGACGGGCGCAGCGGGAGCATGTGCCGGCGCCTCGAGCCGATCGTCGGCAGGCCCGGAGGCCTCGGGCTCGTCGTCGACGGCCTGCGCAGCGGCCGGGGCCAGGGGCTCGCCGACGGGCCGGCAGCCGAGCAGCGTCGCGACCACCAGGGCCGCGGACGGCAGCAGAGCGGAGCGGTGGCGTCGGGTCACCTTCGTCGAACCGCCAGCGGGCCCCGGGGTGTTACGCGCGCGAGCGCTCGCCATTGCCGCGTGGCTCCGGATACCCATCCGCGTGGGCCTGCATGGCGCTGCGCGGCCGCGTCGTGCCATGCCGTATCATCGCAGCTCCGGAGCCCCGCGTGCCCCCCTCGACCATCGACATCGGCGTCAACCTCACGCATCGCTCGTTCGCCTCGGATCTACCGGCCGTGCTCGACCGGGCGCGGGCGGCGGGGGTGGTCCACATGGTGGTCACGGGCACGAGCCTGCCGGGGAGCAGCCGGGCGGTGGAGCTGGCAGTGGCGCACCCGGGCGTGTTGTCCGCCACGGCAGGGGTGCACCCGCACGACTCCAAGCACTGGGATCGCGACTCGCCCACGCGGCTCGGCAAGCTCGCGGAGCAGCCGCAGGTGCTGGCGATCGGCGAGTGCGGCCTCGACTTCGATCGCGACTTCTCGCCCCGACCCGATCAAGAGCGGTGCTTCGCGGCGCAGCTCGAGCTCGCGGCCACGACGCGCTTGCCGGTGTTCATGCACGAGCGCTCGGCGCACGCGCGCTTCGTGGAGATCCTGGCCGAGCACCGCACGCGCCTCTGCGACGCGGTGGTGCACTGCTTCACCGGCACCAAGGCCGAGCTGCACCGCTACCTCGACATGGACCTGCACGTGGGCATCACCGGGTGGATCTGCGACGAGCGCCGCGGGCTGCACCTGCGCGAGCTCGTGCGATCGATCCCGGCCAACCGCCTGATGATCGAGACCGATGCGCCGTTCCTCGCTCCTCGCGACCTTCGGCCCACGCCCAAGCGCAACGAGCCGGCCTTGCTCGCGCACGTGGCCGGAGCGGTGGCCAAGGCCCGCGGGGAGTCGGTGGAGACGCTGGCGGCGAGCAGCACGGCGACCGCGTGTGCGTTCTTCGGGCTGAAGCTCGCGGGCGGCTGAAGCGGACTCGGGCGGCACGGCGCAGGCTCGCGAGGCCTCGACGCCGTTGCATCGACACGAGCGGGGCACGGGTGCGATGCTCGGGCCCGAGGCGAACGAAGATGAGCGAGACCACGCATACGATTGCAATCATCGGGACCGGCAACGTCGGCGGGGCGCTGGCCGTGCGCCTGGCCAAGGCGGGCTACGCGGTGCGCCTGGGCGTGCGCGAGGGCAAGGACCAGAGCGAGCTGCTCGGCCGCGCGGGGCCCACTGCCACGGTGGACACGCCCGCCGGGGCAGCAGCCGCCGCCGACGTGGTGGTGCTGGCGGTGCCGGGCAACGCGGCGGTCGAAGCCGCCACGGCGCTCGGCGAGCTCGCGGGCAAGGTGATCGTGGACACCACCAATCCCGTGGCGTGGAACGCTGGCCCGGTGCTGGCTGCCCCCGCCGAGGGCTCCAACGCAGCCGCGCTCGCGGCCGCGCTGCCCAAGGCGCGGGTGGTCAAGGCGTTCAGCACGTTCGGTGCCGAATTCCATGCCGATCCCTCGCTGCCCGGCGGGCCGGTCGACGTGCAGATCGCGAGCGACGACGCGGAGGCCCGCCAGCTCGTGGCTGCGATCGCGGAGCGGGCCGGGTTCAACCCGGTAGACGTGGGCCCGCTGCGCAACGCCGCGCTGCTCGAGAGCCTGGCGGTGCTGTGGATCCATCTCGCCACCGTGGGCGGGCGCGGCCGCAACGCGGCGTTCAAGCTGATCACGCGCGGGTAGGGCACCCGCGGTCGGCGCCCGAGGGAAGCGAGCGCCGGCCGCGTTCGCGCGTACATCCCATCGCAGCGGCCGGGGTGGCGCTGGTGCGGTATCGTGGCGGTGATGCGAATCCGTGCACGGCGAGGGCTGACGCTGGCGAGCGCGACGCTCGTGCTCGCGGTCGGCTGCCGTGGCGACGACACCCCGCCGTCCGCCGCGACCGAGGGTGAGGTCTCCTCGAGCGGCATGGCGCTCGACGCCTCGGACACCACCGGTGATCCCGAGCCGGGCGTATGCACGCCAGGCGAGACGCAGGCCTGCTACGAGGGCCCGCCGGGCACCGAGGGCCTGGGCACGTGCGCGGCGGGCCAGCAGGTGTGTGCCGCGGACGGGCTCGGCTTCGGGGCGTGCGAGGGGCAGGTGTGGCCCGAGTCGATGGAGCGCTGCGATACCCCGCAGGACGACGACTGCGACGGCTCGACCGTGTGTCAGCCCGCGCTCGAGTGGTCGCAGACGATCGCGGGCTACGTGATGCACGTGGCCGCGCGCGCCGACGGCGGGGCGGTGGTCGTGGGGGGCGATGCCTACGACGCGTTTCAGGGCGAGGACCTCGCGGGCATGTTCGTGATCGAGCTCGACGCCGATGGCGGGCTGGTGTGGGCCCGCAGCGTCGGCTTTCGCGAATACGCCTGGCCGGCTGCGCTCGCCGTGGATCCGACCGGTGCGAGCGTGGTGGTGGGCTGGTACGACGGCGCACCCGATCTCGGCGGCGGTCCGCTGCCCTCGCCGTTCGGCTTCGGCGGATATGCAGTGCGCTACGACGCCCGCGGGGCGCATGTGTGGAGCTACGCGCAGCCGACCGATGGCTACTTCGCCGCGGCGTTCGGCCCGGACGACACCACGTACGTCGTGGGCGGCTATGTCTACGGCTCCAAGGAGCCCGAGGGCGCATCGGCCCAGCTCCACGTGGTGGGCCTCGATGCCGACGGCGGCGTGTCATGGACGCTGCTCGGCCAGGGCTCGTGGCTCGACGATCCGCTCTCGCTGCTCGTCACCGAGGCGGGCGAGCTGGCCCTGGTGGTGGTGGCGGGCGGTCAGGGCGTGACCCTCGGAGAGCTGCCGATCTCGGTCGAAGACGCGTACGAGCCGCTCGTCGTGCGCATCGGGCTCGATGGCACGCCGCTCGGCTACACGCGGCTGCTGGAGACGCCGCCGTTCACGAGCTACGACGCGCAGGCGTTCGTGCGGCCCGGTGGCGTGCTGGTGTCGACCACGATCTCACAGCTCGACGATGGCACCCAGACCACGGGGGCGCTGCTGGTGGCGCTCGACGAGGCGCTCCAGCCGGTGTCGCAGCGCTTCCTGGGCAACTCCACGTGGGTGCGCTCGCTCGCTCCCTACCCCGACGGCACCACGCTGATGGCGGTGGACTTCTCCGGGCTGCTCGAGCTCGGACCCATCGGCGTGGGCGTGAACGGCCCCGCGGTCGCGGTGGTGGACGACGAAGGGGACGGACGCTGGGCCGAGGTGCTCTACGCCGCACAGAGCAACACCGATGTCTCGTCGGTCGCCGCCGCGCCCGACGGCGCGGTGCTGGTGGCGGGCTTGGTGGGCGAGGGCGGCGGGGTGCTGGCCGGTGGCGCGGTGAACGGCTCGTTCGTGGCCAAGCTACGGCCGTGAGCCCGCGCTGGGGTCGAGGGCGGCGAGCCGCTCCCAGGCCAAGCGCTTGTGGCCGTCGTAGCCGTGGGCGTCTCCCGCCCGCCGGTAGATCCGGATCGCCTGCACGGGTCGGCGCAGCGCCTCCATGGCCATGCCGGCGGCGAGCAGGCGCTCGATCTGCGGCTCGGCGTCCCAGCTCCGGACGCCGCGGTCGCGGGTGCGGCGAAGCAGCTCGAGCGTGCGGCGAGGTGCGAGACCGGCGAGCTCGTGGAGCGCGTCGTAGGCCATCCAGTGATGCTCCCGGTGCTGCTGCTGGAGCGCCGTGGCCATCGGCTCGGCCAGGAGCGCCCCGGCCTCGGCGGCCGCACCCGCCTGGGTGAGCAGCGCCACCAGCAGCTGGCAGGCCGGCAGCGGCAGGCGCTCGGGGTGCTGCACGAGCGCCACCAGCGGACGCGCGAGCTCGAGGCGGCCGGCGAGCTCGGGCAGCGCGAGCACCATGGGGGCGAGCACCTCGTCGAGCTTGGGCTTGCCGAACACCTGGGCGAGCAGCGCGGGGAGCTCGGCCGGGGGTACGCGGAGGAGCGCGTCGCGGAAGCTCGAGCCCTCGGCGAGCATGTCGAACTGCCCGGCGATGTCGACGGGACCGTCGTCGTACCAGTCGGGGGCGAGCAGGCGTGGCACGCTGCCGCGGCCCACCACCACGGTGCCGATGGCCTTGGCCAGCCGGCGGGCGAAGTCGGCGGAGGCCTCGGCGAAGCCGTTGCCGGCGTCGTGGCAGTAGGCGTGGAACGCCAGCAGCGCGCCTTCTTGCGTGAGGCAGTAGAGGCGCCGGCCCACCACCGTGCCGCGGGCGTCGCGGGCATAGAGCACCCGCTTGTTGACGTCGGCCGTGTTGGCGAACACGGAGAAGAAATTGCACTGCCCGGGGCTCAGGCACGTACCGAAGTGGCGCCCCATGTGGAACAGCTCGAGCGGATCGTCCTCGAGCGCGAGGCGCATGCGCTGCTCGCCCTGGGCGACCTCGATCGTGCCGATGCCGTCGAGCCACGGCGCGGGGTCGAGGCCGCGCTCGCGCAGCATCGCCAGGAATGCGGCGTTGGCCGGGTGCTCGCGCAGGTCCCAGGGCGGGGCGCCGGCGCGGGCTTGGATGATCGTGCGGGCGAGCCGGCGAATCTGCGTGGGCTGCTTGTGCAGCGGGACGAGGATCGCGAGCACGCGCTCCTCGAGCGCCCACGCGGGGAGGGTGCTCGGTGAACCGCGCTGCGCATTATGCGCAGAATCGACGGCCGCGTGCGGCAGCGCGAGCTCTTCGGCCACTGCGGTGGGCAGCACCGCATCGGCGGCGGCCTCGAGCGCCTCCAGCCGGGCCAGCGCGCCGCGGCGGCGCAGCTTGGCGCGCAGGCGCTCGAGCTTGGCGGGCGAAGGCGAGGGCGCAGGGACGGCGCGACGGTGCGCGAGCGTGGCGAGCCGGGCCTGCAGCGCCTTCGCACGCTCGGGCGTTGCGCTCGGCAGCATCGCTTCGATCGCACGGCGCTCGTCGTCGATCGCGGTGGCACCGTGGTGGATCGAGCGCAAGAGCTTGGCCGCGAGCGACTCGGCCTGGTCGCTCTGCTCGCATAGCCACGCGAGGTCGTCGTGGAGCGCGGCGGGGTAGGCCGCGATCCACTCGCGGTTCGGCGTGGTCGAGGCGGCGGCGGGTCGCAGCGGCTGCCCCAGCGCATGCAGCACGGCGAGCTTGCGGCCACAGCCCACCAGCGGGCCGAGGTCTTCGTCGAGCAACAGCTCGCGGAGGAGCGGCAGCGGGCCGCGACCGAGCGCCGTGCCCATGCCCTCCACGAGCGACCAGGGCGAGAGCCCCGTCTCGGCTTGGATCCGCTCGAGCGCTCGCACCACCGCGGGGAAGCTCGCGGAGTCGGGCGCGCAGGCCCACCACGCCGCGCGCAGGGTGGCGTGCTCGGTCCAGGCATCGTGGTGCTTGGCGCGGTACAGCTCGTTCGCCAGGCGGGCCGCCAGCTCGCCGTCGTGGAGGGCCTCGAGCAGCCGAACCATGGGGCGCGCCACCTCGTCGAGCGGGAGCTCGGGCTCGTGGGTCTCGAGCCAGCGCAGCGCCTGGAAGAACCGGCCGATGTCCGCGGTCTCGAGGTCGTCATCCAGCAGATCCTGCTGGAGCGCAGAGCCGCCGCGCCCACGCGCCGCGAACCCTCGCGCGTCGGAGAGCCACGGGGCGAGCCTCGCGGAGGTGATCGGGCGGGCGCGCAGGTGCTCGTCGAAGGCCCGCAGCAGCAGCGGCATCCGCCGCGGGGCCCACCACGGCTGGGGGGTGGCGTGCAGGTAGCTCCAGTCGAGCAAGAGGCCTGCCCGCAGGATCGCGAGCTCGGGGCCCGGGAGCCGGCCGAGCACGCGGTAGGCGGCGGCATGAGTGGGCTCGAAGCCGGGCTCGGCCAGTGGTCGCAGGGCCTCGACGAGCGAGCCCAGCGGCAGCTCTCCGGGGATCAGCTCGCGGTGGGTGAGGAGCTGGCGGCGGATCGTCGCCAGCCGTTGCTTGCGCGCCGGGCCCTCCTCCTCGTGGTTGCGAATTGCATGGCCGCTCCCGGCGAGCTTGCGCATGGGTGGCCACCACTCGTTCCACGCCGGCAGCAGTGGCCCGGGCTCGCAGCGCTCGAGCAGCGCGAGCCAGCGCTTGGCGACCGCGGGGTCGCTCGTCAGTAGCCACTGCGTCGCGTGGACCAGCGCGCCCGGGAGCTGCACCCCGGGCTCGGGCGGGAGCTCGCGCCCCGCTTGCTCGATCGCGGCCTGGGCCTGCTTGGAGAGCTCGGCGGCACCGTGCGTGGGTACCTGGTAGGCCAGCGGCTCGCCCAAGAGCCGCACGAGCGGTGCGAGGGGCTTGGGGCCGAGCGCGAGGGCCAGGTGCACGAGCTGGATGCCGAGCGGGGCTGCCGTCTCGGGATCCATGCACGCATGCATGCCCTCGAGCGCCGCGGCCTCGCGTTCGATCCACGCGAGCGCCTTGGGGGCCAGCTGGGCGCGGGTGGCCAGCACCCATGACAGGCCGTTGACGAGCCCGCGCAGCGCAGGGTGCTGCTGTCGCAGCGCGCGGGCGCGGGCGCGGGCGGCTCGCGTGTGTAGCTCGGTCTCGAACAGCTCGGCGGGCGGCGGCTGGCCGTGGTGCACCCATAGCTTGAGTGCCTCGAGCACTCCCGTCACCGCAGCGTGCCAGGTGTCCACGTTGCCCACGAGCTTGGGCAGCGCGCGAGGGAACTCGCCGCGCAGCTTGCCGGCGGCATACGTGGCGCGGCGCAGGTGCTCGCGCCCGAGCACCAGCCGCTCCACCGGGCGCTCGTCCTCGGGCACCACGATCCATGTGCCCGCGTGGGGCCCCTCGCTCATACAGGGATGGCCGTCGAGCCAGCCGAGCTTGGCCTTGATCAACATGCGCGCACGCGCCATGCCGGAGGCCTTGGTGCGCGCGATGGGCTGATGGGGGCGCATGAGCTCGGCTGGAGGGTAGCGCGACGGCGGGCGATCTGGACGACCACCCGGAGGTGCTGCATCGTGGTGGCATGTGCCGATACGCCTTCAAGCACTACAAGTCGCACTACGCCTGCTTCTCGTGTCGCAAGGCGTTCAAGCGGCGGCGCCGCGACGACGTGGACCCCGACGGCGACGAGCACCCCGCCCGCTGCCCGGACTGCGGGGGGCTCATGGCCGAGATGGGGCTCGACTTCAAGGCGCCGCCGCAGGGCAAGGCGAGGGCGTGGCGGGTGGTGGAGACCTTGTGGGAGGTGGGCGAGACCTTCCACTCGTGCGGCTGTGGGGGTCCGGGGTACCGACCGCGCGATCCGGCGGCGCTGCGGGCGTACCTGCGGAAGATCCTCGAGGGCTACCGCAGCCACCTCGCGGCGTGGCAGGCCGAGGCCGAGCCGCGGCTGGCCAAGAACCGGCGCGAGGCGATCGCGGCGTGGGGCAGCCGGATCGTGCGGGCCGAGGCAGTGCTGCGGCGGCTCGAGGGGTGAGCCGCGATCACGGCGGCGGCGCGGAGGTGCTCCGATCGGCGAGCCACTGCTCGAGCTCGGGGAGGACCTCGGCATCACCGGCGGCTCGCAAGGCGTCGCGCGCCTGCTCGGCCAGCGTCACGGCGCGGGCCGGATCTCCTCCGCCGTCCTTCGGCGTGGCCCACAGCGCCTGCGCGAGCACGAAGCGGGTCGGGGCCAGCTCGCGGGCAGCGGCCTCGGATTGCTCCTGGATGCTCACCGCCCGCTGGGCCAGGGCCAGCGCGTCGGCGGGCCGGTGCTGGTCGAGCGCGATCTTGGCGAGGCTCGCGAGCGGGTGGGCCACGTGGGGGTGCTCGGGACCGAGCTTGGCCTCGAGGATCCCGAGGGCGCGCTCGTGCAGCAGCTTGGCTCGCTCGCCGTCACCGGTGGCCCGCGTGGCGTTGGCGAGGTTGATGAGGCTCGCGGCCACGTCGGGATGCTCGGGCCCGAGCGCCTGCTCCCAGATCGACAGCGCCCGCTCCGATAGACGCTTGGCCTCCTCGTAGTCGCCGGCGGCGTAGTGCTCGTCGGCGAGGTTGTTGAGGCTCGTCGCCACGCTGGGGTGCGTGGACCCCAGCGCCTGCTCCGAGATCGCGAGCGCCCGCTGCAGCAGGCGCTTGGCGGCCTCGTGGTCGCCGGTGGTCGAGCGGACGATGGCCAGGTTGTTGAGCGTGGCCGAGAGGTCGGGGTTGTCGGGCTCGAGCACCTGCTCCTGGATCGTGAGGGCGCGCTGGAGCAGCGCCGCCGCCTCGTCGTCGTTGCGCAGCGCCGCGTGGACGTTGGCGAGGTTGACGAGCGTCGCGACGACGCGCAGGTGCTCGCTCCCGAGCGCATCCTGGAGGATGGCGAGCGCCTGCTCCTGCTCGCGCCTCGCCTCGTGGTACTCGCCCATCAGCCGGTGGACGGTGGCGCGGTTGGTGAGCAGGCTCGCGCGCCGCAGCTGCTCGCCGTCGTGGAGCTCCTCGAGGGCCACCTCTGCGAGCCGAGCCCAGTGGAGCCCGTCGGCGTGCTGCGCCGCGTTCACGCCGAGCGTGCGTACGAGCCGGCACGCGGCGTCGAACACCACCTCCGGGGCCACGCCCCTCGACGCGTCGAAGTACGCCTGCTCGAGCTCGGCTGCGGCCTCGGGGTACGATCCGTTGCGCTCGAGCAGCTGGCCCCGCTGCAGCCGTGCCTCGGTCACGAGCGGCGGCCATGCCAGCGCCTCGGCGCGCGCGAGGGCCTTCCCGGCCAGCTCGAGCCCCTGGGCGGAGCGCCCCGCCCGGTCGAGGTTGGCGGCCCGCAGCACGTCGGCCCGGATCTCGCGCAACGCCTCGCGATCCACGGGCGGCGGCGGTGGTCTGGTCTCGAGCACCTCGGGATCGAGGCACGCTGCCACCGGGGCCAGCGACGAGGCGACCGCGACCGCCCTGTGCACCACCGGGACGTCGGCTCGTGTCAGCTCGTCGACGAGCGACTCGAGCTCCGTCCGTCGCGCGTCGAGGCACCACAGCGAGCGGTCGAGCGTGTCGGCGTCCCAGCGGCCGCGCACGTTGGCATCGAGGCAGGCCTCCACCCGGGCCTCGCGCCACTGCGCGGCCTGTCGATCGATCCACGACGTCACCTTGTCGGCCGTCATCGGCGCGAAGCTCACGCCGGTGGCGACCAACGCCTTGCGCAGCGCCTGCTCGCGCGCGGGGCTCCACACGCCGTCCAGCTCGGTCGCGGTCGCGTCGCACGCGGCCTGTTGGTGCGAGAGCTCCCAGCCGCGGCGGGCCTCGGCGGCGGCGCCCAGCAGCGCGAGCACGGCCACCACGGCGGCTCCCTTGCGGATGCCGGCGCGCTTGCGACCCTTGGCCAGGGTGTCGAGCAGTGCGTCCATCGAGGGCCAGCGCTGCTCCGGATCGGCCGCGAGCCCGCGCTCGCACGCGCGGCGCAGCCAGCCCGGGACGGCATGCCGCTTGGGCGGCGAGCGCAGCCGGCCGGCGAGGACGTTGGCGATGATCGCCTCGGTCGAGCTGCCCGCGAACGGGCGCTGGCCGTAGAGCGCCTCCCACAGCGTCACGCAGAACGAGAATTGATCGGCGGCCGCGGTGAGCTCCTTGGCGCCGAGCTGCTCGGGTGCCATGTACCTCGGCGTCCCCACCACCGCGCCCGTGCGGGTCAGGTCGGTCGTCAGCGGGCTCTTGGGCGCTTCGCTCGGCTCCGGTGGATCGCTGTGGGCCGAGCCCTCGCTCGCATGGGTGCGCGCGAGCCCGAAGTCCAGCACGCGTACGCGGTCGTCGTCGCCGACCATGACGTTGGTGGGCTTGAAGTCGCGGTGCAAGAGGCCCACCGCATGCGCGGCGGCCAGGCCCGCGCCAGCCTTGCGCAGCACCTCGAGCGCATCACGCCACTGGCGCTTGGTCTCGAGCCAGTCGGACAGCGTCCGTCCCTCCACGAGCTCCATCGCGAGCCAGATCTGCTCACCCACGGTGCCCACGTCGTGGACCGCGACGACGTGGGGATGCGAGAGCCGGGCCAGCGCTTGGGCCTCGCGCAGCAGTCGGACGCGGCCCGTGGCGCCTCTCCCGGGCAGGACCAGCTTGAGCGCGACCTTGCGATCGAGCTCTGGATCGTAGGCGGCGTAGACGACCCCCATGCCGCCCGCTCCGATCTCGTGCAGCACCATGTGGCGCCCGACCACGGAGCCGGGACCGATCTCCTCCCGGCGGGCGCTCGAGACCGGTCCGCCGTCGCGGGCAGACCGCGTGGTATCCAGCGTGGACTCGGTCACGGCCGTGTGCCCGGCATGATAGGGGATCGACGGCGATATCGCCCCGTTCGGTCTTCCGCGCTAGGATCCCGCCGTCTTCGTCCCGCCATGCCGACTCCCAAGGCTCCCTCGCCCTTGCTCACCACCGGCGGAGTCGCGGCGCTGCTCTCGGTGCACCCCAAGCACGTCTATCGCCTGATGCGGCGAGGCCTGCCCGCGCGGCGGGTGGGATCGACGTGGCGGTTCGAGCGGGAGGAGGTGCTCGCGTGGGCGCGGCGCAGCCAGGACAGCGCGCTGCCGGTCTCGGTCCCCGAGGCGCCGGCCGGATCCGTGTCGGGGCTCGTGGCGGCCAACGGCGACCTGGCGGTGGAGATCTTGCTGCGCATGGTCGATGAGCGGGGCACCTCGCTGGGACTGCTCAAGACCGATCGCGGTGGCGCGCTGGTGCGGCTCGAGCAGGGCAGGGTGCTGCTCGCGGGCTGCCACGGCGCCGGCTTTCCGGCGTTCGCCGGCGACGTTCGGCTGGCCCGCATCCACCTCGTGACGCGCGAGGTGGGCCTGTGCGCACGCGGGCCCGTGCCGCGGCTGGCCCAGCTCGCCAAGCTGCGGCTCGCCGCGCGCCCGCCCACCGCCGGTGTGATGGTGCACCTCGAGCGCGCGCTCGCGGAGGCCAGGATTCCGGTGGCGCGCGTGCTCGCTCGTGCGACGCGGCTGGAATCGCACGCCGACGTGGTGGCGGCGGTGACCCGCGGCGATGCCGACGTGGGGCTCACCACGCACGCGTGGGCCGAGCGGCTGGGGCTGCGGTTCGAAGCGCTCGGGCGCGAGGGGTACGGGCTGCTCGTGCGTGCGGGCCACCTGTCGGAGCCGGCGGTGGTGCGGGTGTGCGAGGTGGCCCAGTCGGAGGCGTATCGCAAGGCGCTCGCGGAGCTTGCGGGGTATGACACTTCGGCAGCGGGGACGATCCACTACGATGTGGATCCGGGCGCGAACAGCTGAGGGCTCGAGTGGCATGAAGCGTGCCTCGCCGTGCTGCACGATCTAGCAGGCAGTCCGCAAAGTTTTCATGCTCACCGTGCGCATCGAATCGTTCGCGCCCGAGCGTCTGCCGTGGCATGATCCCACCGTACGCTGGAGGATTCGGGGCTCCATGACCATGCGCGTCTTCGTCCGAGGCTCGAGCACGCTCTGCTCACGTCGTCACTGGCACCATGGCCAGCGCGGCGCCACCATGGTCAGCGTCATGCTGCTGACCGTCTCGCTCATGACGCTCGGGCTACTGGTGGTGAAGAGCTCCAGTCGCGAGGTCACGCAGGCGGGGCAGCTCGTGGCTCGCGAGCGCGCGCTGATGGCCGCCCAGGCCGCGCTCGATCTCGCGGCCGCGCGCTACGTCGACATGAGCCCGGATCTCGTCGATGCCGCGCTCGTGGGCACGCTGCCGCAAGGAGGCACGTGCACCGATCCATGCGGCGACTGCATCCCCGACGCGACCGTGGTCGCCACCGGCCAGCGCAACGAGATCCTCGCGGGCGCCAACGTGTCGTGCGGCGGCCGTCCGTGCATGCGGCAGGGCGCGGTGTCGATGCTGCGCGACGCCAGCGGTGCGACGACCCATTGGTGCGACGTGCCGATGCGCGACATCCTGCCCGCCGGCGATCCCGAGGCGCGCGTGTCCACGTGGGTACGCAACAACAGCGGCGACGCGCTGGGCGGCAGCGCGGGCGTGGGGAGCTGGATCGACGACACCGACGCGCGGCTGGTGATCACGACCATGGCGACGGTGCGCGGGGCCACGGTGGCGCTCGAGCAGGAGGTGCTGCTGTCGTTCGGCGGCGGCCCGCAGGCGATGCTGCCGCAGAGCCCCGACGAGGGCTACGGTGGCGGGCACAACAACGACAACTCCGCGGTGTCGGTCTGCGTCGGTGACTACGTCGCCGCGGCCGCGGCGAGCTAGTCGCGCGGGCTCTCCGCTTGCTCGTCCAGCTCGAGCGCCTCTGCGGCACGTCCCTGCGCGAGCAGGAGCTCGGCCAGGCGGGTGCGTGCCATCGCGACGTCCGCGTGCTCCGAGCCCAGGGCCTTCTCCATCACCACGAGCGCGCGGCGGAGCTCCGCCTCGGCCTCCTCGCGCTGGCCCTGCGCCGCCAGCGTGGCGGCGAAGAACACCCGCAGCTTCGCGAGCTCGGGGTGCTCGGAGCCCAGCACCTCCTCGAGCCGCGTGATCGCGCGGCGGTGCTCCAGCTCGGCTTCGCGATGCTTGCCGAGCGCATGCAGGGCTTCGGCATGGTTGGCGCGCAGCATGGCCGTGGTCGGGTGGTCGGGACCCAAGGCCTTCTCCAGCAGCACGAGGGCGCGCCGGAACTCCGCCTCGGCGGCCTCGTGCTTGCCCTGTGAGAACAACACGTTGCCGAGGTTGCTCTGCACCGTTCCCACGTCGGGATGCTCGGGGCCCAGCGTCCGCTCCATCAGCGCGAGCGCTTGGCGGAGCTCGACCTCGGCCTCGGCGTGCTTGCCCTGCGCCTCGAGGACGTTACCGAGGCCGTTGTGGGTCTTGGCGACATCGGGATGGTCGGGCCCCAGCGCAGCTTGCTGCACGGCGAGCGCGTGCCGGAGCTCGGCCTCGGCCTCGGCATGACGGCCCTGCCTGCGCAGGACGTTGGCGAGGTTGTTGCGGGACATCGCGACGTCGGGGTGGTCGGGACCGAGCGCGCGCTCCCGCAGCGCCAAGACGCGTCGATTCTCGGCCTCGGCCTCGTCGTACCTCCCCTGCCGCAGCAGCACGTTGGCGAGGTTGGCGCGTGTCATGGCGACGTCGGAGTGGTCGGGCTCGAGCGCATCCTCCTGCAGCGCGAGGGCACGCCGGAGCTCGGCCTCGGCCTCGTCGTGGCGACCCTCTCGCTGCAGGACGTTGGCGACGGCCGTCATCGCCATGGCCTCGGCCCGAGGATTGTCGGCGGCGAGCCCGAGCGCGAGATCCCGGTGCTGTAGCCCCTCCGCGAAGCGCTGCTGCTCGGAGCCGATCACGTGGATGAGGTGCACGGAAGCCTCCTGGATCGCATCGAGCTGCTTCCAGCGCGCGCCCAGCTCCAGCGCGCGGTGGAAGGCCGCCTCCGCGGCCTCGAGCCGGCCCAGCTCCACGAGGTTGATGCCCTCGAGCAGCGCGACCTCCGTGTGCACCGGTCCATAGGCGAGATCTGTCGCGCGCTGCTTCGCGGCGTCGAGCTTCGCCTGCGCCGCCGCGTATCGCCCCGACACGTGCAGCGCCTTGGCCTCGGCCAGCCGTGCGCGCACCTCTCCCACTGCCACCGCTTCCTCGGCCGGCGGCGGCTCCACCTCCGCCTGCAGCGCCTCGATGTCCTCGCAGCGCGACAGCGGCCGCAGCCCCGCCGTCAGCTCGTGGACCCGCTGCATCACCTCCGCATCCGCATCGGCGAGCACGGCCGTCACCGCCCCGAGCTCGAGCTCGAGCTGCTGCAGGCATGTCATGCGGAGATCCATGAGCGCCGTCGATTGCTCGCCGCGCACGGTGGTTGCCTCGCAGGCCTCGGTGTACATCGCCACCCAGTCCTCGGCGTAGCGGTCGATCACGTCGGCGGTCTGCTGCGAAGCCCGCGTCGCGTAGCTCACCTCTACGCGGCCCATCGCGGCCAGGACCTCGCTGCGGCGCGTGGGGCCCCACACCTCGTCGAGCTGGGCTTGGCCGCCGGAGCAGCGCGCGGCCCTCGCTTCGGCCCATGCTCGCCAGCCCGCCACCGCCAGCCCTACGATCGCCACCCCGAGCGCGAGCCATCGCAAGGGGCTGCGTCGCTCGGTCGGGTCGAGCGCGTCGAGCAGGGCGCCCATGCTCGGCCAGCGCTCGTTGGGCCGCGCAGCGAGACCGCGACGCACGGCTGCCACCACCGACGACGGCACCCCCGGCCCGCTCGGCCACACCGGCGGGCCCTTGCGCTTGCTGGCCGCGAGCTGGTCCCAGTTGCCCTGGAATGGGGCCTTGCCGGTCAGCGCCTCCCACAGCGACACGCAGAATGCGTACTGATCGGCGGCGGGGCCGAGCGGCTCGCTGCGGTGCTGCTCGGGGGGCATGTAGCGGGGCGTGCCCACCACCTCGCCCACCACGGTGAGCACGCTGTCGAGCGACGCGCGCGCGCTCGAGGATGGCTTGGGATCGTCGGGAGCGGAGTGCGGCGCGCCGTCGAGCTTGGCGAGGCCGAAGTCGGTGACCTTGGCGGCACCGCGCTCGGGGACCAGCACGTTGCTGGGCTTGAAGTCGCGATGCAGGAGCCCCGCGGCGTGGGCGGCAGCGAGGCCGCGGCCGGCCTCGCGAAAGCGCGCCACGATCTCGGACCACGGGCGGCTGCTCGCGCGCAGCCAGGCGCGGAGCGTCTGGCCGGGCACGAGCTCCATCACCAGCATCACGCCCGCCGGCGTGTCGTCCACGTCGTGGACCGCGACGACGTTGGGGTGCGAGAGCATGGCCATCGCACGCGCCTCGCGGACCAGCCGGGCCTGGGCCTCGGCCCCGAGCACGTGGGTGTGCAGGAGCTTGAGCGCGACCTCGCGCTGGAGCTTGGGATCGTAGGCGCGGAACACCCGGCCCATGCCACCGCTGCCGACCTGCTCGAGCACCAGGTAGCGCCCGCGCGACCAGCCCTCGATGGGGTCGATCGCCGGATCGAGCTCGGGATCGCAGAGCACGGACGACGCCGACTCGTGCGGCCCCAGCGAGCCGTGCGGGCGGGTCTCGATGTCCGAGATGTCGCCGGGGTCGACCACCTGCTGCAAGTATCCCCGGGATCCTCGCGATGGCGGGGACGATCGCGAGAACGCGATGCACACGATGTACGCGCTTCGCCGGTGGAGCCTACCGGCTGTCCTGCGGGTGCGCGCGCCGATGGAATCGCAGCCGATAGAGCACCAGCGCCGCGACGATCCACACCGCTCCGATCGCCGCGGCTCCGCGCACGTTGGGGTCGAGCCAGGCGCCGATCACCACGCCGATCTCCGCGAGCCCGAACAAGAGCGGGACCAGCGGAAACCCCGGCATTCGGATCGGCCGCGTGGCCCGGGGTTGGTGCCGCAGGAGCACCAGCGAGGCGAGGCCCGTGAGCGCGAAGAACACCCCGTCGACCATGACCACGCCCGTCAGCAGGCGATCGACGCCGTCCTTGCCGGCGGCCAGGAGCAGCACGATCGCGACGCCGGCCAGCGCCGCGATCGCCGGTACCGGCGTGCCGCGCCCCGCATGCACGCGACCGAGCGCCGGCCACAGCCGTCCGTCGAGCGCGAGCGCGTAGAGCAGGCGCGGGCCCGTGAGCAGCTGCGCGTTGAGGATGCCGAGCGCCGACACGGCCACCGCCACGCCGATGAAGCGGCGGCCACCGTCGCCGAACGCCACCGCGACCGCATCGGCGGCCAGCGTGTGGCTGCCGGCCACGCCGGCGTGGCCGAGCAGCGCGAGGTAGGCCCAGTTGGCCAAGAGGTACACGGTGACCACGATCCCGACGCCCACGAGGATCGAGACCGGCAGGCTGCGCTCGGGACGCTTGACCTCGCCGCCGAGCCACAGCACCTGCTGCCAGCCGCCGAAGCTGAACAGCGTGGGCACCAGCGCCGCCGCGATCGCGGCCACCGGTGGCAGGCGCTCGCCGGTCTCGCTCGCGGCGGCCACGGCCGGGGGCGCCTCGGGCCCGGCGAGCAGCGCCACGGCGCCCACGGCCACGAGCGTCGCGAGCTTGGCGAGGACGGTGAGGTTTTGGATCCGCGCGCCCCAGCGCACGCCCGCCGCGTTGGCGAGCGCGATGCCGGTGGTGAGCACGACGGCGCCGCCGAGCGTGAGCCCCGGCCCGAGCACCGCGCCGGTGAGCGCGACCGCGAGGTTGTCGACGCAGACCAGCGCGATGATGCCGATCGCCCCGGCCTGCGTGGCGGTGGCGTTGCACACCACGTACACGAAGCCGGTGGCCGGGCCGTAGGCGTCGCGCAAGAGCTCGTACTGCCCGCCCGCGCGCGGCACCATGGCCCCGAGCTCGGCGAAGGTGAGCGCGCCGAGCAGCGCGATCGTACCGCCGAGGCCCCAGGTGAGCAGCGCGAGCGAGCCGTCGCCGGCGAGCGTGGCGACGCGGCTCGGGGTGAAGAAGATGCCCACGCCGATGATGGCTCCGATCACCACGGCCGTGGCGTCGAGCGTGGACAGCTCGCGGCGGAGCGGCGCGGCAGCGGGCTCGGCGGGGGTCTGGCCCATGCGAGAGACACGATAGCTCAGCCGCGGAATGCGGCATCGTTGGAGATGCAATGCGAGCGGGAGGCCGAGTGAGACGAGCGACCCGAGCGGTCATGGCCGATCCGCGTGAGATATGCTCGCGGGAGGATGCCCAAGCGCCGTCGAGCTCGGAACGTACCGCTTGCCGACGAGTTCGCCGACTACGTGGATCATCCCCGCTACGGTCAGCGGCCGCGCATCACGGGTCTACATCCCCACAGACCCGAGCGGTTCAAGGCCGGCGAGCCGCTCGTCAAGCTCCACTGGCACTCACCCGAACCGGATCGCATCGCGAATACTGCGGTCGAGGCGGACATATCGCGCCAGATCTTCACGACGTTTCCCGTGACCCACTACTTCGACACCAAGCGCGTGTGCCGTGATTGCAGGCGGCCGTTCCTGTTCTTCGCGGACGAGCAGAAGCACTGGTACGAGGAGCTGGGCTTCAGCATCGAAGTCGATTGCGTCCGTTGCGTCGCCTGTCGGAAGCAGCAGCAGGGCATTTCTCGCCAGCGCGAGCGCTACGAGCAGCTGTTCCACGTCGAGCCGCGAACACCAGCGGAGAACCTCGAGATGGCGGAGTGCTGCCTCGCCATGATCGAAGCCTCCGTGTTCTCCCGTCGACAGACCGAGCGCGTTCGCATGTTGCTCCGAGGCGTGCCCACGAAGGCGCGCGAAGACTTGCTGCAACGGGTCGTTGCGATCGAGCGTGAGCCCGAGGGGTAGGCAGCGAGCCATACCGTCAAGCACCCAGCGACAACCACGTGGTCACGCGCGGAGGCGCTCCCGTCGGTGCGATCAGCAGATCCGCGCGCCCATCCCCGTCGAGATCTCCGCTGCGCAAGGCCCAGTAATCGAAGGCATCGAACAGCTGGGCCTGGTCGGAGAAGCTCTCGCCCTGGTTCGCGTAGATCTGGATCACCCACGCGTTCCCTGGAACGTCGGCGAGCAGCTCGGCCAGGCCATCGCCATCGAGGTCCCCGAGCTGGACGAGCCCGAGCGTGAAGACGTCCTGCTGGCCCCCGGGGCAGAGCGCACCGTCGGCCTGGCCGAGCCAGCGGGCGAGCTGGGTGCCCAGGCTGACTCCGGCGAGCAGCAGGTCCGCCCGACCGTCGGCGTCGAGGGCACCCAGCGCGGCGAGCTCGAAGTCGAGCACCTCGACCTCGGCCATCGGGTCGAGGCTGCCGTCACCGGGGCCGGACCAAACGAACACGGTCGGCGGTGTGCCCGAGAGCTCGTGCGTGAGCGCCTCGGCCCGACCGTCTCCATCGACATCGCCGGCCCACAGGCGATCGTAGGTGAGCACGTCGGTGCTGACCGCTGGACCGAAGCCGAACCGACCGTCGGCGAGACGGACCTCGATCCGCGGTGGCGCGCCGGTGGGACGCGTGAGCAGGTCTGCGCGCTGATCGCCGTCGACGTCGGCGAGCACGAAGCCGTCGAAGCTGGTGAGATCGTGGGTCTGCACGCTGGCAAAACGGCCGTCGCAGGTGCTCGGGTACACATTCACGCGCGGTGGCGCACCGGTGCCGGCGAGCACGAGGTCGGCACAGCCATCGGCATCGAGATCGCCGAGCTGCAGCTCGGTGAAGTCGAATACGTCGGTCGTCTGCGAGCGGGTGAATCCAAACGCGGGTGGATTGCCGGAGCCGTCGGAGCCATCGGAGCCGTCGGAGCCGTCGGAGCCGTCGGAGCCGTCGGAGCCGTCGGTGCTCGAGCGGATCGGATCGCCCGGGCTGGTGGTCGTCCCGATCTCGTCGCTGCCACGGTCATCGCTCGACTCGCTCGTGCCGCTCGGATTGGTCGGGAACGGCGTGGGATCACCCATGCAGCCCCCGAGCAGCACGAGGCCCCCCACGCACGAACGATGAGCCGAGCCCCAGCGACTGGAACGCACCATGAGCCAGCCTAGAGCAGCGAACGAGGCCGATCCAGCATCACCTCAAGGTCCGGCCGGGCCCGCGGTCTCGAGCGAGTGCTCCCGCTGCCACGCCTCGATCTCGACGCGCTGCTCGGACCTCTCCTTGCCGTCCCCGCGCGCGCCCTCCAAGGCTTGCCCGGCCAGGGCCATCGCGCGCGTGCGATTGCGGCTGCCCTCGGCCGGGGCGTCCCACAGCGCCCGTGCGAGCACGAACCGTGCCTCGGCCACGTACTCTGCCGTGCGGCCGCTCTCCGCCAGCGTCACGGCGCGCTCTGCCAGCGGCACCGCTTCGCCCGGGCGGCCCTGGGCGAGCCTCACCTTGGCGAGCGACACGAGCGGGCCCGACACGAGCGGGTGGGTGGGTCCCAGCGTCTCCTCTTCGATGGCAAGGGCGCGCTCGAACAGCGGCGCGGCACGATCGTGGGCACCGCTGGCCATGTAGGCCAGGCCAAGCAGACCCACACAATGAGCAACGTCGGGGTGGTCGCGGCCCAGCGCCTTTTCGAACACGGAGAGGGCTCGCTCGTAGGTCGGGATCGCCTGGTCGTAGGCACCGGTGGCGTCGTGAAGGGCTGCGATGTAGGCCAGGCTCTTGGCGACCTCGGAGTGGTCGGGGCCGAACGCCTTCTCGTTGATGGCGAGCGCCCGCTCCAACAGCGGCAAGGCTCGGTCGTAGGCCGCGGTGGCCAGGTGGACCCGGGCGAGATCGGTGAGGCAGGCCGCCACGTTGGGGTGCTCGGGACCCAGCTTCTTCTCGAAGATGGCGAGCGCCCGCGCCTGCAGCCGCTCGGCGGGCTCGTAGGCGGCGAGGTCGGTATGGGTTCGCGCGAGGTTGTTGAGGATCGCGGCCACGTGGGGGTGCTCGGCCCCGAGCGCGGGCTCGGCGATGGCAAGGGCGCGCTCGAGCAACGGCATGGCGGCTTGGGGGGCGCCGTTGACCGAGTGGATCCGGGCGAGCGCGAGCAGGGCGAAGGCGACGTCGGGGTGGTCGGAGCCCAGCGCTTGCTCGTAGACGGCGACGGAGCGCTCGGTGAGCTCCGCGGCGCGGGCATAGCTCCCGAGCCCGACGTACGTGTTGCCGAGGTTCTTGAGGCTCGCGGCCACGCTGGGGTGGTAGGGGCCGAGCTCGGCTTCCCGGATGGCGAGCGCCCGCTCGCCGTGGTCACGGGCCAGCTCGCGTGCACCGGTGGAATCCTCGACGAGCGCGAGGCCGAACAGCAGGCTCGCCCGGCGCAGGCCCTCGCCCTCGTGCAGGCTCGTCAACGCGAGCCCGCCGAGGCGGCCCCACTGCCGCGCCTCGGCGTATCGAGCCAGGCGGTGGCCGACCAGCAGCACGAGCACGTTCGCGGCGTCGAACGCCACCTCGGTCGCCTGGATCTCGGCCGCCTCGAAGTAGGCGTCGGCCAGCATGGTCTCGGCTTCGGGGTAGGCCGCCGTCTTCTCGAGCAGCGAGCCCACCCGCTGCCTCGCCGCGGCCGAGAGTGGCCGCCACTCTAGCGCCTCGGCCCGCGCCAGCGCGTCGCGGGCCAGCTCGAGGCCCTTGGGGTAGCGTCCCGCTCGCTCGAGGTTGGAGGCCCGCGTGACGTCGGCACGCACCGCTCGAATGGCCTCGCGGTCCGCAGCTGGCGGGGGCGCCAGCACCTCCAGCGCCCGTTCGTCGAGGCACGGTGCGATCGCGCTCAGGCCCGCCGCAGCGGCTACGGCCTTGGCGAGCACCTCGGCGTCGGCGACCGTGAGCTCGTCGACCAGCGACTCGAGCTCCATGCGTCGCTCGTCGAGGCACCACAGCGAGCGGTCGAGCGTCTCGGCACTCCATTCACCGCGTACGTCGGCGTCGAGGCAGGCCTGTGCTCTCGCCTCGCGCCACGCGGCGGCTTGCTGCTCGAGCCACGGGATCGTCTTGTCCGCGGTGGTCGCTGCGTGGCTCACCCCGGTGGCCAGCAGCGCCTCGCGCAGCGCCTGCGCGCGCGCAGGGCTCCACGCGGCCTCGATCTCGGCCCCGCTGGCCTCGCAGGCCGCCGCGTGTCGGGCCAGGTCCCAGCGCCGCCAGCCCTCCGCGCTCCCGCCGAGCAGCACCAGCACGCCCACCGCGGCCAGCCGCCGGCGTGTGCGTGCCCGGGCGCGGCCGGTGCTCAGCACCTCGAGCAGCGCCTTCATCGACGGCCAGCGCGCCTCGGGGTCGCTCGCCAGGCCTCGCTCGCACGCGCGGCGCAGCCAGCCCGGGGCCGAGCGCCCCTTGACCGCCGCGCGCAGCCGGCCGTGCACCACGTTGTCGGAGATCTCCATCCACGTGCTGCCGGCGAACGGCCGCTGGCCGTAGAGCGCCTCCCACAGCGTCACGCAGAACGCGAACTGATCGGCCGCCGCGCTCAGCTCGCCGCCGCCGAATTGCTCGGGTGCCATGTAGCCCGGTGTCCCCACGATCGCGCCCGCGCGGGTGACCTGCACCGACGACGTGTCGTGCGTCGGCAGCGGTGGCGCGAGCTCCTCGAGCTCGATCGACGGCGCGTCGAGCCGCACGCGCGCGAGGCCGAAGTCCATCACGCGCACGCGGCCGTCGTCGCCCACCATCACGTTGTCGGGCTTGAAGTCGCGGTGGAGCAGACCCACCGCGTGCGCCGCGACCAGCCCCTTGCCGGCGCTGCGCATGACCGCGAGCACCTCCTGCCAGCGACGCGGCGTGCGGAGCCAGGCGCCCAGCGTCTCGCCCTGCACGAATTCCATGGCGATCCACACCTGCTCGCCCACGGTGCCCACGTCGTGGATCGCCACCACATTGGGGTGGGAGAGCTTGGCGAGCGCCTGTGCCTCGCGCAAGAGGCGCAGGCGCGCGATCGGGCCCGCCGTGCCGGGTCGCAAGAGCTTGAGCGCGACCTTGCGGTCGAGCTCGGGGTCATAGGCCGCGTGCACCACCCCCATGCCGCCGGCACCGAGGCGCTGCAGCAGGAAGTGGCGGCCCACGACCGAGCCGGGCTCGACCGCACGCAGCTCCTCGCGCAGCGCGGGCTCGTCACCCGCGACGGTCTCGTCGAGCGAGGCTTGCCTGCTTCCCAGGCTGTCCCCCGCCAGCGTGGCCTCCGTCGACGGCGTGCCCTCGTCGACCGGTCGCGGCCCCTTGGTCATCGTCGCGAGCCCAGGCATGCCCGTCCGCATGCCGCCGTCCGTGAGCGATGGGTCGTCGGAGGTCCCCATGGGCCCTCAGGCGATGGCCGCGTCCACCTCGGCATGGAAGCGGGTGAGCGCGTGCTCGAAGGCGCCAAAGCTCAGGGTCTCGTTGGCGCCGCTCGCGAGACCCGCATGGATGCCCACGCCCAGCGCGAAGTCCTCCTCGATCGCGGAGTGCAGGATCTCCATGTTGGCGTCCCAGTGGCCGCGGGCCTTGTCGCTCGCAGGAGCCTCGGGGATCACCGCGTACGACCAGAGCCGCGTGCGATCCACCGCGAGCGGCACGATGTGGAGCACCGCGCTGTGATCGGGCTGCACCAGCACCAGCGTGTTGGGGAACAGCACGTAGAGCACGTTGGCGTGGGCGCGCAGGCGCCACTCGCTCTCGGGCTGGCCCGCGAGCTCTGCGATGCTCCGCTTGGGGAACACGTTGCGCAGGTGGGGCAGGTGCGGGTCCACGAGGTAGAGGTTGTCGACGAACATCGGCGCGATCGTGCGGGCATGGGCCACGCGCACGTGGTAGGCCTCGAGGAAGATGTCGAACACCAGCTTCCAGTTGAGCGCGTAGTCGCGCTGGCGCTCGGCGTAGACCACCCCGTCGTGGAGGCCGAAGCCGCGGAGGTCCTCCTCGAGCGCGCCCAGCCGTGGATCGCCGCCTACCCACAAGAGCCCCGCGGCCTCCACCACCGGCACGGGCCGCAGCGAGTGCGTGGCCTCCTGCACCTGCGGAAAGCCGCGGCGGTGCGGAACGCCGGCGAGCCTGCCGTCGAGGTCGTAGGCCCAGCCGTGGTAGGGGCACGTGAAGCGGTCCCGGTGCCCACGCGGCGATCGTTCCACGGGTGTTCCACGGTGCCGGCACACGTTGAGCAAGCCCGTGGGCGTGCCGTCGGGCTGGCGCACCAGCAGCAGCGGTCGCAACGCGTCGTCGACGAGGAAGTCGCCCAGGCTCGGGAGCATCGAGCCGTGGCCCAGCGCCACCGGACCCGTCGTGAACAGCCGACGCTCGCGAGCGAAGCGCTCGGGGTCGGTGTACACCGACACGGCCCGCTGCGAGGGCGCCTCGAGGTCGGTGCCGCGCTGCTCGAGGTGGGCGAGGATCCTGCGCACGAGGGCGACTTGGCGGGCGTGCTCCACGAAGGCCTCCGTACGCACGCTAGGCAGGGCGCGCAGCGGGTGTCAAACCAGGGCCCATCACCGCACCCACACCCGGTAGGGCACCGACTGCTCGCCCTCCTGCCACAGCTCGCGCTGGACCTCGTGCATCGCGGCCGCGGCGTCCATCCCCGTGGCCTGGCCGAAGCGTGCATAGAACCGCCGTGCGATCGCGAGCCCCGCCGCATCGTCCACGTTCTCGCGCGAGGCCACCACCGCTCGACCGTCGGCGAGGAGGAACGCCAGCGCCACGCTGGTCGAGCCCGCGTCGAGCTCCACGAGCCCCGTCTTGCACCCCGCCAGGAACGCCACCGGTGGCACCGGCCGTAGCGCGAGGATGTCGTGCACCTCGAGCCGCGCCAGCGGGCCGATCTGCAGGTGTGGCAGCCCGCCGGCCTCACCGGCCGGGTAGGGCGCCCATACCTGCGGCACCCCACGGCGCGTGCCGGTGTGGGCCGCATAGTGGAGCAGCGAGTAGCCCGCGAAGCTCGGCTCCAGCGGTGTCTCGGGATCGTCGGTCACCGGCACGTCGACGGCCCAGCCCGCTTCCCGGAGCCGCTGCTCCACCGTGTCCACCTCGGCGCGTGCGCTGGCGAGCGTGCCGGTGGGATCGGCCAGCAGCAGCGCGCGCGGTGGATCGACGCCCGGCGCGGCCGGCAGCGCCGGCAGCTCCACCCCGTAGGTCACCGGTACCCGGGCCGAGAGCGGCTCGCCGCGCCAGGGCAGGAGATGCACGTCGACGCCCTGCGCCTGTCGATCCGCCAGCACCCGCACTCGTGTCGCGGTCTCGAGCGAGCTCGCGATCGGCTCGAGCAGGCGCTTGGCCAGCGCCGGCGGATCGCCGGCGAGCTCGGCCTCGCTCGGGGCCGCGATCGGCTGCACGCGCGTGTCCCGCTCGTCCTGCACGAGCAGCAGCCAGTCGTCCGTCCGCGGGTAGATCCCGAGGAGCAGCTCCCCCGGGGCCCGCGGGACGAGCTGCTCGCAGCGCGGGCTGGCGGTGGCGAGCACCAGCTCCTCCACGATCGCGTCGACCAGCTCGCTCGCGGCTCGCGAGGCTTGCTCGGCCTGATGGTGCAGCGTCGGCTCTTGCCCCTGCGGCCGCTCGAGCACCAGCTGCTCGGTGTGCTCGGCGAGCCGCTTCTGCTCGTGGTAGCGGTCGATCTTCTCGAGCATGCGCGCGCGCGCGGCCGCGGGCAGGCCGTCGATTCCGATCGCCGCGCTCCGCCGTCGCGCCCGGGCCAGTCGCGCCACGCACAGCGCCCGCTCGTCCTGGCCCTGCTCGACCAAGAGCGACACCAGGGCGGTGGTGCCCTCGAGGTAGCGGTCGGCCGTGGCCGTGAGGCCCACGCCCACCACGGCCTGCGCGCGCACCAGGCGATCGAGGTGCTGCTCGGCCCGCTCGAACGCCGCGAGCGCGGCCGCGGCGTCGCCATCCCGCGCGAGCAGCTCGCCGTGCCGCACCTCCACCCGCCAGCGCGCGTCCTCGTCGTCGACCGCGTGCGCGGCCGCCACGAGCTCGTCCCATGCCCGCCACGCCGCAGTGGTGTCGGCATCGGCCCGCAGCCGCACGCGCACCCGCAGATCCGCGGCCCGCACCCGATCCTCGGCCAACAGCGTCGCCGTGTCGATCGCCTCGAGCTCGCGGCGCGCCGTGGCCACGTCGCCGTCGCCGAACGCCAGCAACGCCAGCGACAGCCGCGGGCCGCTCTGAGCGTGTGCGCACGCGGGCTCGCTGCGATAGAGCTCGATCGCCTGGATCAGCCGCGGCCGCGGGTCGTCGTGCGGCTGCTCGCGCGCCCGCATCACGAGGTCGATCCAGCCGGTGGTGCGCATCACCGCGGCTCGGTTGCACGCATCCACCGGCAGGTACCGCAGGCTCTCGCGGGCAAAGTGGCGCGCTTCCTCGTAGTACCCGAGCTCGGCCAGCGCCTCGGCGTAGATCGGCAGCGCATCGGCCAGGCCCACCTCGTCCTCGAGCCGCAGCGACAGCCGCGCGCCCACACGAAGCTGCATCGCCGCCTCGCGCAGCGATCCCTTCGACCACGAGAGCTGGCCGCGATAGATCGACACGGTCTTGCGGTCCACCGCGAAGCTGCTCCCGAGCGTCTCGGCGCGCGCCAGCATTCGCTCCGCCGCGTCGAACGCTCGCAGCTGCCGGAGCCAGAACGAGGCCCCGCACAGCACGAACACGGCCTTGCTCGTGTGACCGGCGGTGTCGATCACCTCGGCCGCGCGCAGCGAGGTACGCTCGATCTTCGCCACGTCGCTCGTCTCCCACGCCGCTCCGGCCTCGGCGAGCTCGGCCTCGCCAACCAGCGCGGCGCTCGGATCCGCCTGCTCCAGCATCAGCCCGAAGCTCCGCGGGCCCTCGTCGTCGGGCACCTCGAGCTCGAGCTCGTGCGCCCCCGGCGGAACCACCACCCGCAGCCCCTGACCATGGGGCTCCTCCGCCAGCGAGTACCGCTCCGCCACGGCCTCGACCCCGTCGATCCGCACGCGCGCCGCGGCGGCCCGCGGGTGATCGATCCACAGCCGCACCGGGTCTGCCGGGTCGTAGCTGCACACCGGCCCGTGCTCGTGCCGCACCACGGTGCAGTGGCCCCACTCCACCGCGAGTGGCTCCGACGTGGCCGCGGTCTCGACCTCGCTGCCCGCGAGCCCGAGCCATACCGTCAGCACGGCCCACGCCGCGCCCAGGATTGTGCGTGTGATCCCTGCGGACGATCGGCTCACGGTGAAGGTGGGTCGGGCGTGGTCACGATCTCGACCTCGGCCGTACGTACATCGTACGGTGCCTCGGCGTCGTCCTGCACGCCCTCGTAGACCCGCGGCAGGTGCTCGGGCGGGCCGATCACCACCACCAGCCGCCAGCGACCCGCGGACAGCCCCAGCGCCGCCGGCGTGCCCGCGATCACGACCACGCCGTGCGCGTTGATCTCGGGCCCGATGCGGAGCACCTCGGCCGCGCCCCCCTCGCCCACCGCGAACGCCACCGCGCCCACTGTCGCTTCCACGCGGTCACGCGGCCGCAAGAGCAGCTCGATGCGCTGCTGCTCGTGGTAGCGCACCACCTCGCCCGTCGCGACGGGCTCGTCGCGCTCTTCGAGGTACCCAGGGGACAGCGCGAGCGAATAGCCGCCATCGAACGGGGGTGGGTCGCGCGGCATCAGCACCATCACCAGGCCCGCCGCTGCCAGGGCGACCACCCCGGCCTGCATCCATCGCGGTGCCCGCCGCCGCGCCGGCGCGGGGAAGTGGGTGTGGAGCAGCGCCTCGAGCCGCCGTTCCTCGTCCGCCGCCGAGGGCGGCAGGAACAGCACCTTGCTCCGCTCGACGAGCTCGGGCGGCTCTTCACCTTCCATGGCCGCCGCCGCCTCGTCCGCGGAGACCTGGCCATGGGCGAGGTCGAGCCAGATCTCGGGAAGCGCGGTGAGCGCATGGTGGGCAGAGAGCTCGTCGATGGCGAGAGAGGACCGCATGGTGACCCTGTCGACAGAATCTATGAGCTGCCGAAGTGGAAATCGGACAGGCCTTCCACAATTGCCACGAATGCCACGAGCAGGCCCACCGGCACGGGCCGAGGCCCCGGGGCGAGCTCGTCGGCGATGCGCTGGAGCTTTGCGCGCAGCCGGTGGCTGCGGCGGTAGGCCGCGTCCTTGCTCAGGCCCAGCCCCCGGCCCACGTCGTCGATCTTCTGGCCCTCCACGTACACATGGTGGAAGAGGGCGAGGTCGACCGGGTCGAGCCGCGCCTTCACGGCCTCGTACAGCTGCGTGAGCGCTTCGCGCCCCTGCAGGCGCCCTTCGAGCCCGTCCTCGGCGAACAGTGACACGAAGGGGTCGTCGAGCTCGACCAGCGCCGCGCGACGCAGCAGCTGCGCCGCCAGCATGCGCGCCATGGCCCAGGTGCGTAGGCGTAGGTAGTAGCCGAACGCCCCGCGCTCGGGGTCGTAGCTCTTGAGCTGCCGGCACCCGTCGGCCAGGAAGCGAGCCCACACCTCGCTCAGGATGTCGTCGAGGTATGGGGCCAGCTCGGCGCGGAAGCGGATGGCCGTGGCCACCGAAGCACGCACCCTCGGCGCATAGCAGCGGTAGAGCTCGCTGAATGCCACGCGATCGCCACCCAGCGCGGCAGCGATGCGCTCGGGCGGCAGCTCTGGGTGCTTGCTCTGCATCGACGAGGATACCCGGCGGGAGAGTAGCAGCCGCCCGCAGGTCGTGCTCCGAGCCGCCCCGCGGAGGCATGCGATTTTTTTTTCACATCGAGACCGAAGATTTCGCTGCCTCGCCACACTTCATGATCGAGCAAGGCAACGCACTCTCCGGCGGCGCTCGGTGACCAGCAGTGGCCACGAGCGTAGCCGGAGGGCACCCCCCCCACCTTGCTCGCAGGCCGCGTCCCGACGCGCACGCCGGCCTGCTGCGCCCCCTTGCGCGTCTGGAAGCGACTCTCTCATGGCCACGCACAACTGGAAGGTTCGACTCGCGACGATGCTGCTCTCTCTCGGCTGCGTCGGGGCCGTGCAGGCCGCCGAGCGCGATCCGGTGCCCGCGATCCTCGTCGATGCGGACGAGCCGGCTGCGACCCCCGTGCCGATCTGCGGCGTGTGTGCAATCGTCACCAAGACGCGCGACAGCAGCTCGACCGCCACCGTGACCATCACCCACGACAGCGACTTCGAAGGCGCCGTGGAGCTGGTCGTGTGGCTCGATTCCGACGAGCAGGCCACGGTGTGGATCCCCGTGGTCGAGCTCGAAGGCGGCGACGAGCTCGAGGTCGAGGTCGAGGCCGGCGAGGGCTGGAGCTGGGACGAGGTCCAGTTCGCCTGGACCCGACTCCACCGCGCGCTCTGATCCGCGGTGCGGCTCGTCGAGCCGGCGAACGGCGGCCCCGGCTCGGGGTCGCCGTTCGCCGTTTCGGGCCCACCGTCATGGCGCGGTGCTGCGCCGCAGCGACGTCACCCAGGTGTCGAAGCCCATCGACACCGAGGCTCGCTGCTCGCTGCCCGCCAGCTCCTCGAGCTGCCGCCGCAGCCGGCCGCGGGCGCGGTCGATGCGGCCGTTGACCTGCGCGCGGCTCAGTCCCACGCGCTCGGAGATCTGCTGCTGACTCAGCTCCTCCGCGTAGGTCCACAGCAAGTACAGCTGATCCTCGAGCGACAGCGAGCGCAGCGCCCGGGTGAGCAGGTGTGCGTCCTCGACCCTCTCGAGGCACGAGACCGCTCCCACCGCCGACTCGACCAGCCGCGAGACCTCGGGATCGGCGTGCTTGGCCGCCCAGCGGCGAAAGTGCCCCAGCACCTTGCGGCGGGCGATTCCCCGCAGGTACGCGCCCACCTCCACCACCTCGTCGCGCTTGTCGAGCACCACCTCGAACACGCTCTGGGTGAGGTCGGCAGCCAGATCCGTGGTCCCGCCCACCTGGCCCAGCACGAGCTTGTAGATCGCCGGATAGTGGGCGCGAATGAGCGCTTCGCCGGCCTCCGCATCGCCTTCGCGCCAGCGGCGGAGGAGGTCCAGGTCCTCGGCCACGAATTCGACGATACCACGAAAAACCCGGCGTCCGGCTGTCCGGTTCGGCGGCCGGCGAGCCATACCAAGATCGATGGACCGCGTGTACGAAGACCTGGGCGGGGAGCTCGTGGGGACCGAGCTCGAGGGTCGCTACCGGATCGAGCGCCGGATCGGCTCCGGAGGCATGGGAACCGTGTATCTCGCCCAGCAGCTCTCGCTGCGGATGTCGGTGGCGGTGAAGGTGCTCAACCGCGAGTGCTCCGAGGACTTCACTTACAACTACCGGTTCATCCGCGAGGCCCGGGTGGCGGCGCGGGTCGTCCACCCCAACGTCGCCCGCGTGCTGGACCTCGGCCGCACCCCCGACGGCCGCGCGTTCTCGGTGATGGAGCACCTGCAGGGCGAGGACCTCTCCGAGCTGCTCGCCCGCGAGGGCGCGCTGCCGTGGTCGCGCACCCTCCGGATCGTTCGTCAGGTGGTCCGGGGCCTGCGAGCCGCGCACGCCATCGGTGTGATCCATCGCGACGTCAAGCCGTCCAACGTGTTCCTCGCGGTCACGGACGACGGTCGGGCCGAGCAGGTCAAGCTGCTCGACTTCGGGATCGCCAAGGCCTGCGATCCCGCCGCGACGTTCGGCGAGAACCTCACCCGCATCGACAAGATCGTGGGCACCATGGAGTACATCGCCCCGGAGCGGATCCTCGGCGAGGCCGCCGACGCGCGCAGCGACATCTACTCGCTCGGGGTGATGATGTTCGAGATGCTCACCGGTCATCAGCCGTGGCCCACCGAGGGCGGCCCGCTGCGGTCGCTGATGAAGCGGGTGCGCGAGGCTCCACCGTCGCTGCCCGAGTTCCTGCCGGGCGTGCCGCACGAGGTGGTTGCCGTGGTGAAGCGAGCGATGGAGCGGGAGCCCGCCGATCGGTTCGCCTCGCTGCAGCAGCTCCAGGCGGCCCTGCGCAGCATCCCCACCGAAGCGCGGGCGCCCGCTGGCTCCGTCGCGGAGCTGCGCCCGGAGCCGAGCCCCGAGCCGCGCCCCGAGCCGCGCCCCGCATCACGGCCCAAGACTGCGCCGATCCACCGGCCCGACACGCTGACCTGGAGCGGCGTCCGGAACTGAGGCTTGCTCGGGGCGGCTCTTCGCCGCCTCAGCCCCACGCCGAGCCACCCAGCAGCGGCAGCACCAGCGCGGCCGTGGCGGCCGCGGCCATCGGAATCGAGAGGTTGTCGTCCACGCGTCGGCTCGCCAGCTCGACCACGCCGCCCGCGAGCGCGGCCGCGAGCGCGGTGAGCCACAGCGTGCCCGAGCCGAGCGTGGTGTCCACCAGCAGCATCGCACTGCGGGCCGCCAGCGTGCCCACCACCACGAACGTCAGCGAGCCCTCGAGGCTGCGCCCGTTGATCAACCGCACCCGCCCGAACCGACGCCCCACCAGCCCCGCCAGCGGGTCGGCCAGACCCAGCACTGCCACCCCGGTCACGCACAGCAGCGGCGAGCCGGTCAGTGCAAGGAGCACCAGCGAGGTCATGTACCACGTGGCCGAGTTCACGCGATCGCGCTCTTGCTCGTGCGCGATGGGCCGGAAGAACACCATCATCGCCGCGTTGGCCCGCCGCGACACGCGTCGCAGGCCTTCCATGCTCCACGCCCACGCCGCAAACGCTCCGGCGGCCCACGGCAGCGCCCGCGAGCTCAAGAGCACGACCAGCCCCAGGCACACCACCGCGGCGCCGATGTGGAAGGCCGAGCGCGCATAGTTGGAGGGGCGCAGCTCCGGCACCTTCACCCGCTCGCGGCGCAGCGCCGTCGACAGCCCCGCATAGCGCTCGCGCAGCTGGGCCTTGAGCTCGGCCCACGCGCTCGTGTCGTCGGGGGTCCACGTGCGGAGCAGCTCCGCAAGTCGCTCGATGCTCTCGGTGACCGAGTCGGGCACCAGCGTCCATTCCGCGGCCAGGAGCTCGTCGATGCGGCGGCTGGCCGCATCGAGCTTCTGGCGTACCAGCTCGGGGGTCTGGATCCGCAGGTCGAGCGCGCGGAACAAGCCGTGCAGCTCGAAGGCGATCGCTTGGGAGAGCTCGAGGGTGGCGACCTGGGTCGTCATGCGAACGCTTCCGGAGCCCGGTGGGCAGGCTCCGCACCGCGAAGAGCCTGCGCCTCCCTGGGGCTCATCCTAGGGGCCGGGTGCCCCGCCGGCCATGAGAAGCCCCACACGGGAGCATGTCAGTGCCGGTAGGCGGGCGTAGCTCATGGTGAGCCTACGCACCCCGCCATTCATCCGGGATCCGTCTCCTGCCACGATTCTCGCGGGTTGCGCCGGCCCCGGCCGGGTCGGACGCCTTCGCGTCCGAGGGCCTCATCGACCGCGCTCGGTCGCCTGCCGCACCACCAGCGTGCGGCCATCGAGGTCGGCACCATCGAGGCGGCGGATCGCTTCGGTCGCGTCGCGGCGGTCGGCCATCGTCACGAACCCGAAGCCGCGCGAGTCGCCGGTGTCGCGATCGACCATCACCACTGCGTCGGCCACTCGGCCCACGGTCTCGAACGTCTCGCGCAGCTTGTCGGTGCTCACGCCCCACGCGAGGCCGCCGACGAACAGGCGGCTGGGGATCGTACGCTGCTGCTGCTGGCCGGCCTCGTCGGGGCCGCCCTGCATCGACTGCATGACCTCATCGATCGACATGATGTTGCCGCCGCCCTGGATCTCCTCCACGGAGGCGATGGGGATGTTCGGACCGCCGGACGCGGCCCGGTCGCGCTTGCGGGCCTCCTTGTCCTGCTTCTTCTTCTCCCTTTCGAGCTCCCGCTGCCGCTTGCCGAACGAATAGTTGGTCTTTGCCATCTGAGGTCGTCGAGTGCCTTCTCCGAGGGTTGTGTGCCCGGATGCGTCCCTGGGCTAGCGTGCTCGCCGCTTGCTGTCAAATGGGGGGCCCGAGCCCCGCGGCGAAGGCGCTGACCCAGTGAAACGACGGCGGATGCGCCCGATCGAGCGGCGGATGCTCGGTCGCGCGAGCGGCGAGAAAGGATGCGCCCGTCACTCGCCGGTGAGGTGGGCGAGGTTCTTGCCGTCCAGGATGGTGTGCTCGAACGGGCGACTGCCTCGGCCAGACAGCTGGATGTGGTGCACTTTCGCCATCCAGCCCTCGGCGATCGGGATCGGCTGGTCGTCGGCGTCGAGGGCCCGCATCGACAGTGGGCGGCACTCGTCGCGGAAGCGATGCATCTCGTCGGCCTCCTCGTCGGCCGTCTGGGCCTGCACGAGGCCCGCGCCGTCGCAGACGCCGGGCCGCACGCAACCACCGGCGAGGGCCGAGGCGAGGAAGAGGGTGAGCACGGCGAGGCGGGGCTTCACGACGGGAGATGGTGACACGGAATCGGGCGGGGCGGTGAGCGCCGTGCGAGCGGCGGCGCGGGCGGCCACCGGCTGGGATGCAGGCCGTCAGTCGCGAACGCGAGCCCAGCGAGCCCGCAGATCCTTGCGCGACATGCCGAGGCTGCGAGCCGCCCACGTCACGTTGTTGTGCTCGCGATCCAGCGTGCCTCCGATCAGCCAGCGGTCCACGAGCGTGCGGATGTCGCGATAGCTGCCGCCGCGCTCGAGCACGGTGGCGAGCGAAGGCGGCGCGGGAGCGTCGGACAGGGGCTCGTGCGGCAGTGCGCTGGTCTTCGTCCACGGGTCCACGCTGGGATCGAAGGCTCGGTCCCGGTGCTCGCGCAGCGTTCGTCGGCTGATCCCGAGGCGCTTGGCCGCGTGGCTCACGTTGTCGCTCTCCTCTTGGAGCACTCGCCCGAGCAGCCAGCGATCCACCACCCGATGCAGCTCGTGGTGCGTCAGGTGTCCGAACATCGCCGCCAGTGGTGGCTCCGACGTCGGCTCCGAGGCTCGAGCCACGGTGTGATCAGTGGCGCGGGCGGTGGGTCGGCTCGCGACACGGGCCGCGGGAGGGCGGGTGATGGTGATGGTGGACCGGCTCGCTCCGGCTGATGCTCGGCGGTGAGTCGTTGGAGCACCGAGCACGATCGATATCAGCTCCTCGACTCCGATCCCGCCGAGCCGTGCGAGCTGATCCACCTTCATGTGCCCAACGAGCGTGAATAGATTGGACGAACCGGGCATCTTGGGCCGAGCATAAACGATCCGGTACGTTGAGTGCAGGGAAAGGTTTGGGCCGTCCTCGGCGGTACTGGCTGAACCGGTTCAGGGGCCGCGGGACGGATGGTCCGCCATTCGTGGGCGTGAAGACGTGAGCCGGACCGGACCGAGTGGGCCAACTCACCCGAGACATTCGGGACCGGTCTAATTGCGCCATGTGCGCTGAACGACCCTTTTGGGCAACCGGACGTACATGCTCGAAGATGCGCCGAGCCGTTCACATCCGGCTCCTGTCTCACCCGTACCGATCGTGAGAGCCGATACGCTCGTGTGGCTATGGCTCGCCGGGGAAGTATCGCACGGGAACGTCCCGTGCCAGGCGACGGCCGAGCGCGCCCATGGCGGAGAAGAACGGTACTACTGTGCGGTCGGCCGCCGACGGGCTCGACCATGCGCGATCGTTGGTGAGGATCGTGCCGTCGAGGCGCTCGACCTCGATCACGAAGCGAAAGCGCGGCGGGTGGATCACCGGTGGTGGCTCGAAGTTGCGGTGGGGGTAGGGCCCCGGCATGGTGGCGTAGAGGCCGGTCGTCATCGCGATCGTCCACGGCACCTCGAAGTCGGCGGCCTCGAGGTCCACGGTCTCGGTCGCATCCCACTGCCCGGTCGCGGTGCCGGGTCGCCGGAACGATGGGGTCAGGGTACCCGTGCCGGTCTCGTCGTCCCAGCGAGCCTCGAGCTGCGAGGTGGGCTCGCCGGGCTTGGTGTTGGTGACCGCTGCGAGCAGGCGTCGCCGGCGGAAGCGGGGCGTTGGCGGTGTGCCGCGTGCAAGCAGCTTGCCGGCCCTCTGGAAGTGCTCGAGCAGGGCCGGTGGCGCGTTGCGTGGCGTGTCGGCGCGAGCCCCTATGCTCGGGACGAGCAGCACGTGCACCGCGCTGCCGAAGTCGAGGACGTGGAGCAGCGGGTGCAGCAGCATGCGCGCGGTGCCCACGAAGATGCACATGGCCACGTAGAGGCGCGCGCCATCGAGCGTGACCACGAGCCGGGCCTCGCGGGTGGCCCTCTGGATCCTCGGTCCAGCGGCGCCGGTCAGGATCAGGGTCAGCGGGTCGGTCGATACCCCCTCGACGTCGGCGTCAGTCAAGAGCACGTCGCCGAGCTCGGCCTCGGCGAGCAGGCGTGGCCATGCGCCGCTGGGGTCGTCGTAGCTCGTGGGGAGGCGACCGAGATCGGGGCCGATCCAGTGGATCGCGAAGCCCTGGCGGGCAGGGTCGGACGGCTCGGACATGCGGCTCCAGCATCCCCCGCCGTGCCCACCGAGGCAACGCCGCTCGCCCGGGCGGCCCGCGGCCCGCGCGGCGATTGCCGCTGGCGGGCCGGGGTGCCTCGGATACCATCGCCGTCCATGGGCGCGGACTTCATCGGCTGGCGCAATTGTCCCCTACAAGCAGAGCTGGGCCCGCAGGGGTTCCTCGGCAAGCTCAAGCTCCGGGCCTACAAGGCGGTGATCGAGGAGCGAGTCCCGCAAGACCGCTGGGAGACGATCGAGGTCGTCGTGCGGGTCACCGGACGATCCGATCGGCAGCTCAGGTATGGGGCGATCTGCAGCGAGCTCCAGGCGTTCGAGCAGGGCATTCCGGAGTGTGCCACCTGCCCGCTCGCGGGCGGCAAGCCGCTCGGTTGCTACCGGTACGTCACGTATCCGGTTGATGCGATTACGGAGCGGCTGTTGTTCGAATTCTTCGTGGAAGGTGTGAAGGTCCCGGGCTCGATCGCGGATCAGCTGTATCGCGACGTCGTGTCCTGCGTGGACGAGGAGTCGGGGTGGTACGGCAACCGTGGCGAGGACGGTGCGCTGGCCAAGCTGGACCAGCCGCTCGAGCACGTTTGGGCCAGCGATGGCGAGGACCACCACATCGACAGCGCACGAGTGATGACGGCAGCATTCATTCCACTCGACGAGACGGCGCTGGTGGTCGCCTATGCGCTGTTCTGGGTCGAATTCTTCCAGCTCGTCGATCGCAAGATCGCGAGCACGGGCTTGAGGGTCGAAGGTGACGCGGTGGAGCTCCACGTCGAAGGCGGGAATCCCCTCGATGCCGAGCGGATCGCCCAACGTGTCACCAACTCGCTCACCCTGGCCCAGGAGATCTTCGGGAGCCAGACGCTCGGCGAGCTGCGACACGTGGCGGCGATGATCGTGGCCGCGGTCGACGGGGCCGTCGAGGACGAGTGGACCATCGTGGTCGACGGGTGAGGCGGGCCTACGGCTCGCCCTGGCCCGAGATGGACATCCTCCTGCGCCTTGCGATAGGCTTTTGGAGCACGGGATTGCCGTCATGGTCTCCGCCCTCTTGTTTGCCGTCGTGCTCGCGGCTCCTGCGGTTCCGGTGGCTCCTGCGGCTCCTGCGGCTCCTGCGGGACCGTCGTTGCACCCCGATCGCCGAGAGCTCGGGCGGCTGTGGCTCGAGCAGAGCTCCACGCTCACGTGGCCGGGTCTGCACGTGCCTGCGTTCACGCTCGTGCCCGATCGGCGTCGCATCCATGGGCTGACGCTGGGGCTCGATCTGCCGGGCCTGCGTGGGGTGGTGTTCGAGGCGATCGTGGTGGAGCCGAGCGACGATCCGGAGATTCGGCGGCTCACGGCGCGCATGCCTACGGGTGAAGGAAGCAGCGCATATGCGTGGGCGGGGATGCGCGTCCAGATCCCGAGCAGCCGCTGGCAGCTCCAGGTCGGGCGCTCGTGGGTGCCTCGGGGGGCCAGCGCGATACCCGGGGCCAGGATGGGGCGGATGGGCGGCTTTCAGGTGAATTTCATGCGGCGGTGGTAGCGGCCGTGCGCTCTGGGTGGCCTACCGGCGCTCAGGTGGCGGTGCCGTTGGCTCGCGCGCGAACGATCTCGCGGACCTCGGCCGTGAGCGCGGTGCTCTGTTGCGCGAGCGCGGCTCGCTCGCGACGGAAGGTGTCGGCTTCGGGTGTGCTGCCCAGGCCTGGGAGGTTGGCGTCGACGTTCAGCAGCACGCCGAGCGTCGCGGCGCCGAGCAGCTCCGCACCGGCCGCGACGTCGCTGAGGATCCGGGAGCTCACGATGCGCGCGGCCTCCACGGCCAGCTCCAGCGCTCGCACGGCGGTCCGTGCTGCGTCGATCGGGACGGTCGTGGCTTCGAGGCTGGCGGCGAGCAGGGCGGCGCGGCGCTCGGATTTTTGCTCGTCGGTCTGCTTGGGCAGGGCGAGCGCGGCCATGTAGGCGTCGAAGACACGTACATCGTCGTCGGCGGCGTGGGCGAGGTTGGCCAGGAGCGGCTCGGCTCGTGCCACGAGCGCTTGCAATTGCTCGCCCTCGAGCGGGGAGGCCGGTCGTTTGAGCGTGACCTTCAGCGCCATGATCACGAGGCCGAGGCCCAGCGTGCCCGATACAGCGCAGACGGAGCCGCCGCCGGGGGTTGGATCGGCGCTGGCCGTGCGATCGCGGAAGTCGCCGAGCGTCCAGTCCCAGAGGGTCGTGGTCATGTGGCTTTCACAGCCTGCAGCGCCATGGCTCGCAGGAGATTGCGGAAGACGATCGCCGAGGTCAGCGGGCCGACACCGCCCGGAACCGGAGAGAGGGCTGTGATGCCGCGAGCCTTCACCGATTCTGCATCGACGTCACCCGTGAGCTTGCCGTCCACGACGTTGATGCCCGCGTCGATCACGATCTGTCCCGGCCGAACGTGATCGCCCGTGATGAGCTTCGCTCGACCCGCAGCCGTGAACACGACGTCGGCCGGGGCGAGCGCGGCGACCAGATCGGGGGTCTTGGTGTGGCAGACCGTCACCGTCGCGTGGCGGTTGAGGAGCATGCTCAGGAGCGGCCGCCCGACGGTTCGGCCGCGACCGACGATTGCGACCTGCTTGCCGCCGAGCGGACCGAATTGCTCGGCGAGCTCGATGCAGGCCTGGGGCGTGGCCGGGAGGATTGCGGCGGCCTCGTTGCCAGCCGCGAGGTGGCCGAGGTTGGTGGGCGTCAGGCCGTCGACGTCCTTGAGCGAGGCGATGCAGTCGAGGGCGCGGTCGAAGCTGAGGCCGGGAGCGAGCGGGGACTCGAGCAGGATCCCGTGGACGGAGGAGTCGGAGGAGAGCTCGGAGAGGGTGGCCGTGAGGGTGGCCTCGGAGACGGTCTCACCGAGGTCGAGCAGGCGCAGGGAGATTCCGAGCGCTTCGGCGTTCTTGAGCTTGGCGCTGGCGTAGCTGCGTACGGAGGCATCAGTGGTCGCGACGACCACCGCGAGCGTGGGGGTGACACCGGTCTCGCGCAGGGCGGCGACGGCTTGGGAGATCGATTGCTTGACCTGCTTGGCAGCAGCGACGCCATCGATGAGGGTGGTCATCGGGGAGGAGCTTCTCGTTCGGGGTGGGTGGGAGCTTAGTACCGCGGGCGGTTGGGCGACAAGCGCGGGGAGCGGGGCATCTCGGCAGCTCACGGGCGCTTGCGCTTGCGATGGCGCTCGATGATCTCGTCGAAGTCGGGCCGATGCTTCATGACGGGGGCGAGCGCGTCGCGGGAGCAGTCATTGTCTCCCCGCTTGCAGGCGAGCATCGCTGGCACGACGCTGTCGGCCCAGTGCTCGGTGATGCAGCGTTCATCGAGATAGGCGGCCAGGTCGGCCTCGACGACGGTGAGATCTTCGATTCCACGGTCGGCGGCCGCGCCGACGAGACCGCGTAGCACGCGTTGGGTGAGCGAAGCGCAGGCACCGAGGGTCGCGGCGTGGGCGAGGTCGGGGGCGGGGGTGGGGGTGGGCGTCAGGGTGGCGGCGGGTGCTGGAGGGGGCGGTGGTGGGTCGGTGCTCGTGCAGGCGGGGGAGAGGAGGGTGGCGAGCGCGAGCAGGTGGATGCGGAACGCCGAGGGGGGTGTCGTGCAAGCCCACCGGCGTGCGAGTGACATCGAGGCATCGTAGCATGCGTGCGATGAGGCCACTCCGCATCAGGGCGCTGCCGAGGCGCTTCTTGGCGCGTGCGGCCTCGGGATCGCCAGCCTGCTGAAAGAAGTTCTCCGTGATCGTCGCACCAACCAACGCGTCGAGTCCGTGCGCGGGCTTGCATCTCACCGTGAACAACGATTCGGTAGAGCTGGCACAGCTTCACACGGCCGCTCCGCAGGGCAGGGTGGCGAGCCTTCACTCAACCGGGGTCGCCGGCCACGGCCGCCTCGGGCTCGGAGCGCTCGCCCAACCACCGCTCGATCTTCACCCGCAGCTTCGCATCCCCTTGCTCCCCGCTCACCCGCCCGAGCGCCTGCCGAGCCAGTGCCAACGCCGGGGTGTGCTCCCCACGAGCCCAGCGCACCTCCGCAAGCCCGAATTCCGCGAGCGCGTGCTCCGGCGAGGCCTCTCCGAACCGCTCGCGCGCGCGCTCGAGCATTCGCTCGCGACGGGCCGCGGCCGCATCGATGTCGCCGAGCGCCAGCTCGGTCGCGCTCAGCTCGTAGATCTGCTTGATCACGTTGGCGTCGTCGCTCGCCTCGAACACCTCCAGCGCACGCCGCCCGTGCTCGCGCGCGGGCTCGAGCTCGCCCTTGGCGTGCAGGGCCAGCGCGATGCTGGAGAGGGACTGCGCGACGAACGGGTGCGTCGGTCCCAGCGAGCGCTCGCGCGTCGTGAGCACGCGCCGGTGGATCGCCAGGGCCTCGTCGTACCGCCCCTGCTCGTACAGCACGGCGCCGAGGTTTGCGAGCAACAAGGCCACCGACGGGTGGTCGGGTCCGCGCGTCCGGGTCCACAGCTCGATCCCTCGGCGATAGTCGAGCTCCGACTCGACCAGCCGCCCCTGGGCCAGTCGCACGTGGCCCATGTTGGCGGCATCGAGCCCGAGCTCGGGGTGGCCCTCACCGAGCTCCGCGAGCCGGATCGCGTGAGCGCGCCGATAGACCACGAGCGCCTCGTCGAGCCGGCCTTGATCGAAGCGGAGGTTGCCGAGGTCGCTGAGCGCCCGCGCGAGGTCCAGGCCCGCGTCCGGGCGCGATTCCCAGATCCGCAGCGAGTGCTCGAAGCCGTCCGCGGCGCGCTCGATCTCCCCCTGGAGGAGCTCGATGATCGCGATCGTTCGCAGCGCGTTGGCGTGCTGCGGTCCCTCGAGATCGACGCGACGCGCGAGTGACTCCGCCGTGACGCCCCACGCCAGCCCCACGGGGTACTTGGCCAGGAGCTGCCCGTGGACGACGGTGAGCTCCCGCGCCGCCCGCGAGGCCGGCTCCTGGTGGCCGATCTCGGTGGCGAGCCGGTAGGCCGCCGTGAGCTCGGCCTCGGCCTCGGGGTAGCGCCCCGCGTTCACCAGCACGATGCCGTGCACCACGCGGATCTCGGCCTGCAGCGGGGCGTACGGCAGCGCCTCGGCGCGAACGGCCAGGGACTCGACCGTCGTGAGCGCCTCGCGAGCGCGATCGGCCACGAGCAGCAGGCGCACGCCGACGATCTGGTCGCGCACCGCCTCGACCTCGGCCGCGTCCTCGGCTCGCTCGGGAGGCGGCAGCGCGGCCTGTAGCGCATCGACGTCGTCGCAGCGCGCAGGCTTGGGCAGCGACGCGACCATCGACACCGCGCGCTCGACCACGGTGGTGTCGGCCGTCGCGAGCATGTCGACGGTGCGCGAGAACGCGCTGCGGCTGCGCTCGAGGCAGCGCATGCGTAGATCCAGCACATCGGTGGACTGTTGCGCGTGGACGCTGGTCGCCTCGCACGCCGCGGTGTGGCTGCGCACCCAGTCCTTCGCCCAGGCGTCGAGCAGCTCCGACACCCGCTGGCGCGTGGTCTCGGCGTAGGGCACCCCGGTCGCGAGCAATGCGTCGCCCAGCGCCTGGGCACGCGCGTCGTTCCAGGTCGCTTCGAGCGCGGCCTCCGCCCCGCGACACGGCGCCGGTGCCTCGACGCGGCCCCACAGCAGCCCGAGCGCCGTCGCGGCCACGAGGCCCAAGCCGAGCAGCCCACGCCGACGAGAGGCCTGCCCGAGCACGCGCCCCAGCTGCTCGATGAGCGCGTTCATCGAGGGCCAGCGATCGGCCGCGTCGTGCGCGAGGCCACGCCGCAGGATCGGCCACAGCGCCCGCGGGACGCGGCGCCCTCTGGGTGGAGGCTGCAGCTCGCCGCTCAGCACGGCGTTGACCAGTGCGCCGATCGAGCGGTGCGGGAACGGCCGCACGCCGTACACCGCCTCGTAGAGGCTCACGCAAAAATTGAACTGATCCGCCGATGCGCCCACGTCCCGGCCACGGAGCTGCTCGGGCGCCATATAGGCCGGGGTGCCCAGCGCGGCCCCCGTGCGGGTGAGCGCGTCGGACAGCGCACGACGGCTCTCGTGGCCGCTGGACTCGACGAGCTCCGCGAGCGAGACCCGCTCGACGCTCGTGTCGGCGTCGGCGCGGGCACCCGACTCACGCGCCAGGCCGAAGTCGAGCACCTTGACCTGCCCGTGCTCGTCGATGATGCAGTTGCTCGGCTTGAAGTCGCGGTGCACGAGCCCCTGTGCGTGAGCGGCCGCGAGCCCCCGCGCGGCCTGGGCGTAGGCCTGCACCGCCTCGCGCCAGCTTCGCGGCTCTTGCTGCCACCGATCGAGCGGCTGGCCCACCACGAGCTCCATCGCGATGAACAGGTGGTCGGCCGCCTCGCCGATCTCGTACACCTGCACCACGTGCGGGTGGCTCAGCCGCGCGAGCGCCTGTGCCTCGCGGAGCAGTCGTCGTTCTTGCTGCTTGCTGCGGCGCTCGTGCAGCACCTTGATCGCGACACGGCGATCGAGCGTCTCGTCGTAGGCCTCGACCACGATGCCCATGGCCCCCGAGCCGAGCGGACGCAGCACGTGGTAGCGACCGATGCGATCGCCGATGTGGGTGTCCGGCTCGGGTGGCACCCCGAGATCGACGAGCGTGGCCGGCGAGGCCTGGTCGTCGCGTGTGTCTCGGGTCCGTTCGTCGATGTCGTCGGGCATCGCGCCGGTCGAGGTTCCCCCGGCCTTGCGAGGCGAGGCAAGCCGTGTGGGCGAGGTGCCTCCGGGCTCACTGGCGGGCGGAGCTAGCCCGGGTCGATCGCGCGATCGCGCTCGCGAGCGATCGGCATCGCCGCCGGGGCAAACGCGTCGACGAAGCGCTCGCGCTCGGCGATCCGCTCCCCACTGAAGTACGCCTCGGCCAGCGCCATGAGCCGGTTGGACTCGTGCGCGGAGGTCACCGCTGCCAGCCGCATGCGCGTGGCGGCCAGGTGCGCTCGCATTCCTTCCGCCTCGAAGTGCTCGTGGGCACGGCGCCACGCCCTGCTGGCGCCCTCGACGTTTCCCGCCAGCGAGCACGAGGCGGCCGCGTCGAGCATGGCCTGGCCGCGCAGGGCGGGATCAGGGGAGCGACGTAGCTTGCGGCCGAGCGCCTCGACCTGCGCCGCGAGGATCCGATCCCCCGGCCGCGAGAGCAGCGCCTGGATCGCACCGCGGGCATGCAGGCGGTCGACGGCATCGCCGGTGAAGCGAGCACGAGCGAGGCCCGAGCGGCGCAAGGCCGCACGAGCCTGCTCGACGTGGCCGAGCGCCTCGTCGAGCTCTCCGGCCGACAAGTGCCAGTCGATCTCCGCGTTGTCGAGCAGCGCCGCCGCGAACGTGTGATGGATCGTCGTTCGCGCGCTGCGACCCGCCGCCAGGTGCCGGCGTGCCTTCGCGAAGTCCCCGTAGCGTAGCGCCACCGTGGTCGCATGGGCCTCGAGCGCCACCACTTCGTGCAAATTGCCACGATCGCGCGCGGTGGCGAGCAGGCCGGGCAGCTCGAGCCGGAGCTCGGCGTAACGCCCCAGGAGGATGCGTACCTCGACGTACCGGGTCACGACATGCGACCGCATCCAGCCCGATCCCGGCACCTCGTCGAGGTGGTTGAGGAGCAGCTCGAGTCGCTCCAGCGCTCGGAGGTGGCGGTGCTCGAGCCAGTCCACGTCGAGCGCCGCGATGTCGAGCTCGAGGTCGAGCTCGAGGTCGGCCACCCTCGCCGCGAGCTCGCGAGCCTCGATCGCCAGCGCCCGTGTCCGGCGGTGGCGCCCGCGGGCCGCTTGGGCGGAGATCTCGTGGGCGAGCGCCCGGGCCAGTCGCATCGGCTCGCCGAGCTCGATCGCCAGCGCGAGCGCCCGCTCGTGGAGCGTCCGATCCATCGTCCGCTCGCGCATCGCATCGACGGCCGACAGGAGCACGTCGAGACGCTCGAGCTGCGCAGGCGACGGTGGCGGGCCCTGGCCGGGGGTATGGGCGTGCCACGAGCGTCGTGGCCACGCGCCGAGCCACGACGCCAGCGCTCGCCACCACGGTCGCGCGGTGGGCTCGCCCAGGCGCTCGAGCAGCTCGGTGGTCAGCGCGGTCGATTCGTCGAGGCGTCCGCTGCGAGCGAGCTGCACGGCGGCCTCGCGTCGCAGCGAGACGGACTCTCCGGGCTCGGCTGCGTGCGCCAGCTCGAGCAGGATCGTGGCCGGCTCGGCCCCGTGCCCGAGGTTCACGAGCTGTCGCGCCAGCGCCCGACGGAGCCGCTGGCGGCGATCGGTGGGCGCGTCGCTGGGCAGCAGCTCCTGCGCCCTTCGATAGAGCGCCGCGGCCTCTGCGAACGCGAGCGCCTCCGCGGCCTGGTCGGCCGCGCGCTCGGTGTGGAGCGCAGCGGCCTCGGGCTGACCGCCCTCGGCATAGTGCTCCGCCAGCGTCTCGGGATCCGCTCCCCGGCGCTCGAGCGCTGCCGCCAGCGCGCGATGCAGCGAGCGCCGCTCGTCCTCGTCGAGCCCGGTGAGCGCGACGTCACGGATCCATGCCTGCGAGGCCTCGACCAGCGACGCATGCTCCCGGTCTCCGTGCCCCGACTCGCGAATCGACACGAGCCCCTGCAGCGACAGGTCTTCGAGCCATGCGTGGGCATCGACGTCGGGCAGCACCTCGGTGACGACGCGGATCGAGAGCGGGACGACGGCCAGCGCCACGCAGGCGAGAACCCGCTTCGCCGCGGGCGCGAGCTCCGAGATCCGGTCCACGGTGGGCGCCGCGCTCGGCAGCGGCCGCTCGTCGGCGAGCAGCTGGCGGAGCTTGGCGGGGCTGCCGTGCGCGAATCGGACGAGCTCCTGCACGCGCGTCTCGTCGCTGCCTGCGTCGCTGGTGAGCGCACGGGCCAGCTCGAGCACGGCCTCGTCCGGCAGCGGCCCCACGGCGAGCTCGCGCACGTCACGGCCCTCGAGCGCCCCCGGCTCGGTGAGCGCCAAGAGCCCTGGATTGCCCGCCCGCTCGTCGCGAAACGCCAGCACCAGCAGCATCGCGGGCGGATCCGGCGGCTGCATGATCGTGGTCAAGAGCTTCACGCCGTCGAGGTTGGTCCACTGGAGATCGTCGATGAGCACCACCAGCGTCCAGCGGCTCCCCAGGCGCACGAACACCTCTCGCAGCGCCAAGAGGCCCAGGCGCATCCGCTCGGACGGCTCGAGCGCGGAGGTGGTCGAGCGGCTCGCGTCACCCGGGGTCTCCCAGATGTCGGCGAGCACGGGGAAGATCTGCACCATCGCCGAGAGGTGACGCGGCCTGGCCTCGGCGCGCTGCTCCGCCGTCATGCGACGCAGGTGGACGGAGAGCGCATCGACCACCGTGTCCACGCCCTTGAACGGGACCCACACGCGTTCGAAGCAGCGCCCCCCGAGCACCAGCGCCTGCTCGTCGTTGCGCGCCCGCCCGAGCAGCTGCCCCACGAGCGCCGACTTGCCATGGCCGCTGGGCCCGTGGACGTGGATGGTGATCGATGCGCCACGCTCCGCCACCTCGTCGAGCGCGGCCGCGAGGGTGCGCAGCTCCGCCTCGCGGTCGACGAACGGAAACCGTCGCACCAGCCGCGTGTCGCCCACGCTCGCGCGGGTGTCCTCCGTACGCGTGCCCCAGCCCTCGAGCAGCTCGAGCAGCTCGCGGCCGGTCGGACGCAGCGCGGGGTCTCGCTGCAACAGCCTCCGGCACAGCTCGCGCAGGTGCTCGGGGACGTCGAGCCCGCCCACCGCGGGATCGGGCGCGTCCTTGTCCTGCTTGAGCAGGATGACCTTCATCGCCGCGCCGCTGAACGGCAGCTCGCCCGTCAGGCACTGGTAGAGCATCACGCCGATTGCGTAGTAATCGATCGCCGGGCTCACCTCGGCGTTCGCCTGCTCGGGCGCCATGTAGGCCGGCGTGCCGAGCAGCTGCCCGTCGCCGGTCACGCCCTCCACCGAGCCGAATTGCTCGGAGACGAGGCCGAAGTCGAGGATCACCACGCGCCCGTCCGCGGTGACCAGCACGTTGGACGGCTTGAGATCGCGATGGATGCAGCGGGCGCGGTGGAGGTGATGGACCCCGCGCACGAGCTGCAACAGTGCCGCCTCGAGGCGGGCGAGGTCGGGCAGCTCGCCCGCCCGCACGCCGCGGCGCACGTACGCGGTGAACGGGCGCCCCTCGACCAGCTCCATGGTGAAGAACGCGGACCCATCGGTCGGCACGAACAGCTCGTACAGGCCGGCGACGTTGGGGTGGGTGATGTCGGCCAGCGCCCGGAACTCGCGCTTGAAGCGATAGAGCAGCGTGGGGCTGGTGATGCGCAGGACCTTGAGCGCCAGCCGCTGCCCGGTCTCGACGTGCGTCGCCGCGAAGACCTCGCCCATGCCTCCCGCGCCCAGCCGCCGATCGATGCGAAAGTCACCGAGCCGATCGTGAGCGAGAGGCTGGGCCGAGGGACGCGACAGTCGACCGGAGTCGAGCGTCGGCAACGAGCCCACGTCGGCGCCACGTGGCCGTGGTGCGGGGACGGACTGCGGCGGACCTTCGTCGGGATCGGGGGCGTCGGGTGGGCGTGTCATGAGGGTGACCCCCTCGACACCACCTCACCACGACACGCGGCGGTCTGCACCGGCCGCTCGCGGTGTTGCAGGGTGCGATCGCGTTGCTCGAGCCTGGCCACGACGTGGATGCCCCGCCTTCCACGAGATTCTATTGGAGATACTCTGGAGATGGGGTCATTTATCGCTGGATATTCAATGATCCTGGTAATTTAGCGCGTAGGGCAGCAGGAGAGGAACCCCGACGCTCCGCATCTTTTGCCGTCACGAGCGATCGTGCGGACCACGCACACTGCACTGGTGTCGAGCATCCGCTCGAGCACGGGAGCGAACGAGGTGTCTTGGGGCATGTTGCCCCGGTTCATCGCGCGTGCCCGAGCGGTGGCTGTCACCGACTCGCACCGCGTGCTGCCGCCGGCCGGGGAGCTCGAGCCAAGGCCGGCCGGTTTGCTGATATCGTCGGGGCATACACGTCGATGCTCAAGATCAATGATTCCATCCTTGGTACAGCGCTGACCCTCATTCTCCTTGGTGCCTGTGGTGGCGCTGGTGGGCAGGCAGAGGAGACTACGAACGGGACGGGTCCCGGTGCCAGCGGTGGTTCCGATGGCACAGCGACCGGTGGCACGGCGAGCGATGGCATGGCGACCGCGGGGGATGCCACCGCGGGTGGTTGCCCGACCGGTTACGAGGTCTGCGAGGGAGATGCCTGCGTGGATCTCATGAGCGACCCAGACCACTGTGGTGAGTGCGGCAGGGAGTGCTCGGACGACGAGGCATGCGCAGCCGGCTCGTGCGTGAGCGGCTGTCCGATCGGTGCGGCGGAGTGCGGCGGGGCGTGCGTGAGCACCGACTCCAATGCCGCTCACTGCGGAGCCTGCGACAACGCGTGCTCGGGGGACCAGGTGTGCGCGGGCGGTGAGTGTGCCGACTCGTGCCCCGCGGGCTCGGTACAGTGCATGAGCGATTGCGTCGATGCCTCGACCGATCCGCTCAATTGCGGCGGCTGCAACGAGGATTGCGCCGCGCTCCAGACCTGCGTGTCGGGCGTGTGCACCTGCCCCGAGGCGCTGGTGGCCTGCGACAGCAACTGCGTCGACCTGTCGACCAACCCCGAGCACTGCGGCGATTGCTTCAACGATTGCCCCACCGGCGTGTGCATGCTCGGAAACTGCGAGTGTACCGGCGATCAGGCCACCTGCGACAGCGCGTGCGTCGACCTCGACAACGACCCCGACCACTGCGGCGAGTGCGGCAACGACTGTGCGTTCTACGTCGAGATCTGCAGCGGAGCCGCCTGCACGTGCAAGCCCGGCTTCACCGAGTGCGGGGGTGATTGCATCGACCCCAACATCGACCCGCTCAACTGTGGCGAGTGTGGCAACGACTGCATGGGTGATCCATGCGGTGGTGGAACGTGCCAGGGCGACTGCGGCGCGTTCCCGGAGCAGTGCGACCTGAGCTGCGTGGACACGCAGACCGACCCGAGCCACTGCGGCAACTGTGGCGAAGAGTGCTCGGGGAACCGGGTGTGCGTGAACGGCAACTGCGAGGACTGGGTGATCGAGCCAGATTGTACGGAGTGTCCGTGCGATGCGTGCGAGGGGGATCTGGACCAGTGCTGCGAGTGGGAGCTGCTCGGGGCGGTGATCTGTACGGAGGCGGGGAGCTGTCCGTAGGCGCGGTCGGTGCGAGCTACACGCGCTGGCGAGGAGGCGGGCCGTCCGACCCTTCCTCCTCGCCATGGTCCGCAATCGAGGCCCTATGGCTCCTGCTTGCGGGCTTGACCGAGTCCCCGGAACCGACGCACCGGGATCCCCTGCTTGCTGCACTCCTCGGCGATCACGTGGCTCTCGCTGTGCCCGATCCAGCCCTCGAGGATCCAGACCTCGTCGACCCCGCCGTGCCTGATGCTCGCCTTGAGCCGGCGCAGCTCCCCTGTCCCGCCCTCCTTCGAGCTGGCGTAGAGCTTCACCTTTGCGCTCGTCTCGATGTGGTGCGCGGTTTGGTCGGCGATGCCGCCCACGATCGCCAGCACCCTTCGTCGTGGCCTTCCGTTGCTCGACGCTACCGCTGCCATCGGTACAGCCCTCCTCGTGCCACGAGTCGCTGCACTTCGAAGTCCACCTCGGCCAGTGCCTCGATCACACCGACCTCCAGGATCGGCCGGCTGTACACGTAGCGCCCGGCGTGGTTGCCGTAGAAGCGGCCGAGCGGGTCGATCATCGCGTACGAGTCGGTCATCGCGTCGTTGTCCTCCGCGACCGGTCCGAGGCCCTCGGCCTCGAGCTCGCGGTGGTGCTCGACGAACGCCAGGAACTGCGCCCGCGAGATCAAGAGCGGCTCGACGTCGCCGTCGTTCTGGCCCGCGATGGCGAGCACCTGGAACACCTTCCAGCGCGCCGGCCCGAGCTCGCGCACGAGCGGGCGCATGTCCTCCTGCCAGTTGAGGGCGGTGACGACCGTGTTGAGCTTGAGGCCAAGGCCCAGCGCATGGACCCGTGCGGCGAGGGCGCGGCTTTGGGCCACATGGCCCCCGCGGCCGCGACCGAGCCGGGCCTGCACGTCCTCGTCGCCGCTGTCGACCGACAGGCCTACCCAGTCGATCTCGTGGGCGTGCTCGTCGAGCAGGCGATCGAGGCGGGCGCCGTTGGTGATGAGGGTGGTGACGAACCCGAGCCGCTTGGCCTCGGCCACCAGCTCGCCGATGTGCGGGTGGAGCGTGGGCTCACCCCCGGCGAAGTTGAGCTTTTCGCAGCCGGCCTCGCGGAGCTGCTGGAGCAAGCGCTTGGCGTCGGGGAGCGGGAGGTGGCCGTCGATGTCGCGGTAGGTGGCGAAGCAGAAGCGACAGCGGTAGTTGCAGGGCTTGTAGAGGTGGAAGTTGACGGCGATGGGGACGGGGGATGGGGAGTGGGTTCGAGGTGCCATGCAAGCACCTCGGGGAGCGAAGGCGAATCGGACAGAGGCTTGTCGAATTTGTTCCGATGCAAGGCCGTCCTAGTGACAACGGTTGGCGAGCCACTTGCGCAGGGTGTGGAGGGCGCGGTTGGTGGCCTTGGTGACGGCTCCCGTGCTCCGCCCGCGGCGCCTTGCCATCTCGGCATAGGAGAGCTGGTGGAAGTAGTGGTCGACAATGAGCTCGCGGTCGTCGGGGTGAAGGGTATCCAGGGCCTCGCGAGCCGTAGCGAGACGGTGCTGCCGATCCTCGTATGATTCCTCGACCTCATCGCGGGCATCGATGAGGCACCGCGCGCGGTAGCTCGCGAACGCGGTCTTCCACTTGCCCACGACTTGGCCATGGCGATAGATGTCGGCGAGCCCGTTGCGCGAGGCGGCGAGCAGCAATCCGAAGAGGTCTTCGTCGTTGCGGTCCGGCTCGTCGACGCAGATGTCGATCATCTTCCAGTAGACGACGTCCTCGATCTCGAGGCCCGGGTAGGCGCTTCGAAGCTTGCGAATGACCTTTGCGAGGCGGCTCGACCCGTCGTTCTCGGTCTCGACGAGCTCCTCCATGCACTCATCAGTGGTGTAGCGGCCGCCTGTCTCGGTCGTTCCGTTCGGCGGCGACGGGTTCACTTCGCCGTCGATCACCTCCGCCAGCGTCTTCATGAGCGTGCGCGAGCCGTCGATCGCATCCTGGCCCTTCGCTCGATCGAAGCCGCGCCCGAACGCCTTGGACACGTGTGCCACGGGCTCGAGCGGATCGTCCTCGTCGTTGACGGCACACACGACCGGCGTACAGGTCGCGAACACGAACCCGATCGTGCCGAGCACCCCGGCGGCGAAGCCCGACGTAACTCCCTTGCGCCACATCCACCACGTGAGCCGCCAGGCGACCGCCGCGATGCCCAGCGGCAGGACGAACCATACGTAGCCCAAACAGCACAGGAGCAGCGTGGTGGTGATGATGTCGGGGACGTCGGTGCCCCGAGTGTCCACCCGCACGAGCACCAGCGTGGGTACGATGAGCACCGTGCACGCCGTGGACGGACGCGTGATGAAGCGCAGCAGCCACGAGCCACGCTCGGGCGCCCTACGGATCAGCGTGCGCGCCTCGAGGGCCACCATCGCCACTGTGGCGACGATGGCGAGCCAGAACGCTCCGCCGTAGGTGGTAGGGGCGAGCCCGCGCGTGCTTTCGAGTAGCTCGGCGATGCCGACGCTGCCGAAGGACATGCTGGACAGCCACACGAGCACCGCAGCCGGCACGGCCCATAACAAGGCGAACGACACGAGGCCGAACGCGAGGAAGACGAGGTTTGGTGTGGTGCTGTCGCCCGAGGGCGTGGGAAGGCTGGTCGTTGGCATGGACGAGCCGTGCAAGGCTACCCGGGAATCTCTCGGCCGAGTGGCTTGATAGCGGCGAGCTTGCCTCGAGCCTTGATCGGCCGTGGGGCTTAGCGGTGATGGATACGAGTCCTGTTTGCTCGCGGGCAACGTGGGGACCAGCATCGAGCCCGCGGCCCAAAGGGGCCATGCTCGCCACAAAACGTTGTCAGCGGCCTCCTACGGCACTTTTCTCGTGGGGGAGTAACGATTCGTCGAGCTCCCCCCGCTACAATCCACCGCGCGCATGCCCGACCCCGACAACGCCCACGACGCGTGGTGCTTCGACCCGGTGCCGCCCTCGGGTGCACGCCAGGGAGGCGACCCGGCGCAGTTCGTGTTCGAGCCCGACATCAGCGCGCTCGTCCGCGAGACCCTGCAGAACAGCAACGACCAGCTGTTCGAGGGAGGCGAGCGAGTGGTCGTGACGTTTCGTTCCGAGCGATTCGCGAGCAAGCGCTTGAAGAAGCTCCGGGAGGTCTTCGACCTCGCGACCTTGCAGTCGCACCTTGCGTCGATCTCCGTCGCCCACGCACGCTTCGAGGGCGGCCTCGAGATGCTTGAGAGCGAGTGCATGACGGGGCTCTGGATCGAGGACCGAGGAACGACGGGCCTCGTCGGAGACGAGCGAGGCTCGGGCAACTTCGCGGCGCTGTGCCGTGACCGGCTGTTCAGCGAGAAGCAAACGGCCGAGAGCGGTGGAAGCTTCGGCCTCGGCAAGGCCGTGCTCTGGCGCTTTTCGCTCCTGTCGACTGTGGCGTTCTACTCGCGAATCGCCGAGGGTCCGTATGCAGGCCGCGAGCGGTTCATCATCAAGGCGGCGCTACCCTTCCACGCCCTCGACGACGAGCGACAGTTCTCCGGAGATGGTTGGTTCGGGCAGCTCGAGCGGGTCGACCGGCTTGCAGGAGATCGAGCCGTTTCGCTGTGGGGCGATCGGGCCCGAGCGGCGGCGGTCGCTCTGGGGGCTCGCGCGTTCCGTTCCGATGAGACCGGGACCTCCATCTTCATCCTCGGGTTCGGCGATCCTGCGGCGGACGACGCGGGAGAGACCGAGGCAGTCGAGACACGTCTCATGCAGTCGGCTCGGCAATCGTTCTGGCCTGCGCTCACTCGCCATCGGCTGGCTGTGACCGTGGGCGACTCGACCGTGTCGGCCGACGGAGGGTCCGTTGAATCACGGCTCGCCGCAATGCTTCATGCCTATGATGAACGGGCCGACGTGGACACGCTCGGCGATACGAGGGGAGTGGTGGTGGAGCGCATTGCCGTGCAGCTCCCTGCGCGCAAGGACGGCGCGCACGGGGCCGTCGAAGCGCACGCGGACGTCATCATACAGCTCGCCGAGGAGAACGATGATGACCTGGGATCGCTGTGGTGCTTTCGGCAGCCGGGAATGGTCATCGAGCGGCGCGATCTCGGGAAGATTTCCCTGTCCGCTCGACCCTTCCGAGCGGTCCTCGTCTGCGGAGAGGCGCTCCGAGACCCCTCGCTCCACGCGGCCGCGCTCGAGCAGTTCCTTCGAACCGCGGAGCCCCCTGCGCATGATCGCTGGGTCCCCACCCCGCGCCTCAAGGAAGTCTACAAGCCGGGGTGGAAGGTCGCTCTCCAGCGGCTGTTCGAGGCCGCGGAGGCCGCGGTCCGCAAGCACGTCGTGCTTCGGACCGAGACGAGCGACGAGGGGCCCGAGCTGCTGCGGCGGCTGTTCAAGGCTGGTACCGTGGGGGGAGGTCGGTCCGAGAGTGAGTTCCACTTCCGCAACCTCTCGGCCGAGGTGGTGGACGGAGCGTGGCACTTCAGCGCGTCCATCCTGCCCAACCTACCGACCGACAGCGCGTGGCACACGGTCATCGACGTGGAGTTTTGCGAGGAGCGAGGGCGTGCTCGCGAGGGAGGAACACTCGCCTACGTCGAAGCGGATGGCGCCAGCTGTGAGCTGTTCAAAGGGCGTGCGTACATCGCTGCGCCACCTGGAACGCATGGGGTCGAGATCCGGGGTCGAACGGATCCCGCGACCCATCCCGTTGCAATCCACGAAGCTGCGATCGAGCTGGTGATTCGATCGAGCGTGGAGGTCGAGCCGTGACCATCAAGCGCCAACGGTTCCTGCCCTACGCCTACGGCGAGCGTCGGCTCGACCTCGTGCTCACCGCCGTTCGAGCCGGTGAGGAGACGCTCGACTTGGATGCCGTCTACGACGATGGACGTCGCGAGCTCGACCTACGCGAGCATGCGGATGCCACCGAACCCATTGCGATTGGAGTAGCGCTCGACGGCGCCGACGAGGCGCTCTTCGAGCTCGTGCTACCGGCAAGCGAAGTCGCCGACCCTCCGGTTCGCTTCGCGGTCGTGGCCCAGGACGAAGAGGGGTGGTATCGAACGGCGGCACCGCTCGATATGTTCGATGGTGGGATCCGCGGCATGCTCGAGCTCGTGCCCGCCGACAGCACCGGGGTGCTGACGGTCGAAGCCATCGCGCTGAGAACCGCCCCTGCGTCCGCGCCCGATCCTCGGTTCGCCTCCGGAAGGGGGATGCGCCTGGCGAGCTCGCACCCCCTGACGATTCGGACGCGAGAGCCCGTGGCGACCCCAGGGGGTGCCCTCGACGTGCGCTGGGAGGACTTCACGGAGTCGTCGCATCCCGAGCGCAGGCGACGATCCGAGCGGATCTTCTACCTCGAGGTCACGTCCGAGCCCCCGATCCTCTGGCTCAATCAGGGGGTTTCGGACCTCCGCGCCGTGCTCGACTCGAAGGGGACTCACGGGCGGCGGGCCGTGATCCGCGATCTCATCAACCGGACGATTGCGCTGCCCGCATGGTACGCGCTCGTGCACGTGGCGAGCCTCTCGGTGAGGCAGGACGAGGAATCGAGCCCGACCGTCCCGGATGGTTGGCGCCGCGGGCTCCTCGCTCGCGTCGCGCCTCGCCTCCATCCGGGGGTTGCACGGGAGACTGCGTACGCGCGGCTGCTCGAGGAGCTGTGGGCACTTCGCCACGACGGGGAGCTCGGCGGGGCTGCTCTCATCGAACGCATGGTGGCCGCCATCGAGGACGAGCTGAACCTCGCCGACGTCGCTCGGCGAGCACTTCGGGAGCTGGCGCGATGAGCCTGGTGCCTCTCATGCGACTCACCAACCAGGGCAGGGCGGCGCTCGACGAACGCTTCCTCGTGGGTGAGCTCGAGCGGCTCCCCGATGACCCCATCTACGCGACGCCAATCACGGACCACCCCCGCGTGGATCTCGAGGGGCTTGGCTTCGATGTGCCCTCGGGGCCACTCGGACCCCAGCACGATGTTATGGTCGCCCTGCAGCTGCATCGAAGGTTTCGCATCCGACGGGGCATCGCCGTGGACGCTCGCATGTGGGCCTGGCTTGGCGCGCGTCACCTGCCCGACCTGCTGCGGCGCCGTTGGACGACCGGAGGACGCATCCCGAACCCGGTGCGCTTCACCGGGCGCCTCGTCGACCACGGCCTCGCGCGCCTGTGGTGGGCGGCCGAGCTGACGCGCGAGGACGGAGCCGGCGAGAGTGCGCATGCACGAGCCGCGACCGCGCTGTTGTCGAGCCAGTACCGGACCGATCGGCTGCTCTCGATGGCGGTGCTCCGCCATTCCTCGGCGATGCTCGGGGTGCTCGATGCGATCGGCAAGGACATTCGGTGGCAGGTGCTCAATGAGGTGTGCCATCGGCTGGGGCTGATGGCGACGACGTACGCGGTGGTTGCGATGACACGCGAGGAAGTGCGAAGGCTGGTCGAGGGGCTCTACGAAGACGTGCTCGCGCATGGGGAGTTCTCGGACGCGCGAGAGCCCGCGTAGCCTCGCCGCGAGCCCCTCTCGATATTTAGGTCTTGACCTAAGTATCGCCCGCGTCCATACTTAGGCACATGCCTAACCAAGGCGCGCTCGCGCTCGACCGCGTGTTCCAGGCCCTGGCCGATCCGACCCGCAGGGCGGTCCTCCAGCGTCTGAGCCGGGGGACGGCGCCCGTGAGCGAGCTGGCCGAGCCGTTCGACATGGCGCTGCCGTCGTTCCTCCAGCACCTCAAGGTGCTCGAGGGCTGCGGCCTCGTCAGCTCGCAGAAAGCCGGCCGCGTGAGGACCTACCAGCTCTCGCCTCAGCCGCTGCAGGCCGCCGAGGGCTGGATCGCCGAGCAGCGTGCGCTCTGGGAGCGCCGGCTCGATCAGCTCGACCGGTATCTCGAAGACTTGAAACCCGCCACACCACAAAAGCAGGAGAAGCGAAGATGATCGACCCCAAGCTGGATCTCGTTCTGGAGAGGATCGTGAGCGTACCGCCGGAGCTCGTCTGGGCGGCGTGGACTCAACCCGAGCACGTGAAGAAGTGGTTCACGCCCGCGCCGTGGAGCACGGTGGAGTGCGAGATCGATCTCCGCCCCGGCGGCGTGTTTCGTACGGTCATGCGATCGCCCGAGGGAGAGGACTTTCCGAACCTGGGCTGCTATCTGGAGCTCGTTCCGAACCGGAAGCTGGTCTGGACCGATGCGCTCGAGGGCGGGTTCCGGCCTTCGCGACAGGAACCGGGGGCGAACTGTCCGTTTCGGTTCACGGCGGCGATCCTGCTCGAGCCGCACGGGAACGGGACGAAGTACACCGCAATCGCCATGCACAAGGACGAGGCGAGCCGTGCCGAGCACGACGCCATGGGTTTCCAGTCCGGATGGGGCACGGCACTCGAGCAGCTCGTCGAGCACATGAAGCAGATGGGCGCCTGATCGCGGGCATGCGCGGTCGCAACGTGCCCGACTCCACGCTAGGCTCCCGCGGGTGCAGACCGGTCACAGGGTCGTCATTCGTGAGCTCGGCGAGACACCGATGGATGCGATCGAGCACCAGCTCGTGCTCGAGGCCCAGCCTCCGCCCGATCCGGCCACGCTCGCTCCGACCGACGTGATCGTCGCGGTCCGCAGCGCGCAGGTCGGATGGGTCGATCTCCTGATGACCAGCGGCCAGTACCAGCACATGCCCGCGGCGCCCTACACCCCTGGGCTCGAGTATGCGGGCGTGGTCGCGTGGGTCGGAGCCGAGGTCGAGACGCCGGCGGTCGGTGATGCGGTGATCGCCGATGGGCTGCTGACCGGACCGCGCTCGCTGGGCGCTCACCAGCGCTGGGGCGGCTTCGCGAGCTGGGCCGTCGCACCGGCCCAGGCCTTGCTGCCGCTGCCGAGCGGCTGGAGCTTCGATCAGGGCTGCACCCTGCTCGGCAACTACGAGACCGCTTACCACTGCCTCATCACCTGCGGGCGCCTGCAGGCGGGTGAGACCGTGCTGATCAACGGGGCGAGCGGCTCGACCGGGCTCGCCGCGGTGCACATCGCCAAGCTCGTGGGCGCGACCGTGATCGCGACCGGCCGCTCGCCGGACAAGCTCGCGCAGGTCGCAGCGCAAGGGGCCGATCACGTGCTGACCACCGAAGAGGGCCTGCGTGATCGGGTCAAGGCGTTGACCGGCGGCCACGGGGTCGACGTGGTCTACGACGGGGTCGGCGGCCCGCTCTCCGTCGAGAGCCTGCGCTGCTGCAGCTTCGGCGCGCGGTTTCTGATCGTCGGCTGGGCGGCCACGCCCGACGTCGCCAAGGGCAAGGGCGGCCGCGGGGCGCCCAACGTCAACGTCCTGCCGACCAACCTGATCTTGATGAAGGGTCTGCACGTGATCGGTGCTCCGACGGCAATCGCGACCCACCGCGACCCGAGCATTCGCGCACCTCGCCTGGCGGCGCTGCGCGAGTGGATCGAGGCCGGCAAGCTGGTGCCGGTGGTCGCGGAGAGCCATCCGCTCGCGCAGATCAAGGCCGCGATGCTGGCCAAGTGGGCGAGCAAGGCGGTCGGGGGGATCGTCGTGCATCCATGAGCTCGCGCTCGTGAGCCGCGCGCTCGGCCAGCGTGACCGGCGGCTACTCCAGCGACAGCACGTGCAAGCTGCCCTGCTTCTCGTCACTCGTTCCGTGGGCGGTCACCAGCAGCGACGAGCCGTGCCACGTCATCCACTCCCCGTGGATCGGGAGCCCCACGTCCAGCTGGGCTCGCGCGGTGCCCTTCTCGGGGTCCCAGATCGTGAGGGTTCCCGAGTGTCCCAGGGTGACGACCTCGTCGTCCTTGACCGCCATGACGAACGGCTCACCCACCTCGACCGTGCGCGTGAGCTCCAGCGTGGAAGGGTCGATGCGGACGAAGGTGCCGTTGGAGGCGGCCGCCACGTAGACCGAGCCCGCATTGGTGAATACCTGGGGAAGGTTCCCCGCGACCGGGATCCGCGTCTCGATGGCCAGGCTCTCTGGGTTCAGCACCACCACGCCATCGCCCGCGGCGGCCCAGACCCTTCCATGTCCGACCGCGAGCCCCGCGGGGTTCGCCCCCGTGGCGACCGATCGCTGCTGCTTGCCGGTCTTGGGATCGAACCTGACGACCGAGGAGTCTCCGGACGAGTCATCCTTGGCGAGCAGCGCGAACAACGAGCCGTCGCCGAAGGCGAGCTTCTCCACGTGGTCCGGGAACGCGCCTCGACGGGTCGGCTTGCCCGCTTCGTCGATCTCGAACAACGTCCGGCGACTGTTGTAGTCCACGGACCAGATCTCGCGCGTGCCAGCGACGATGTTCACCGGGAACGTACCCACGCGGATGCTCTGTGCGACGGCTCCCTTCTCGAGATCGACGCGACGGACGATGCGGGAGCCGCTGGTGGCCACGAAGGCGTCGTTGCCGAGCACGGCAACTTCTTCGGGCCACTTGCCGACGGTCACGGTCTTGGTGACGCGGGCCGAGCGGGGCACGGGTGCTTCGACCGGAGGAGGCTCGGCAGGGGTGAGGGGGGCCGCGTCGGTGCTCGGGGCGGTGGGTTTCGTCGCGGCCGTGCTCGAAGGATCCGAGCTCGCGTTTGCCGTGGTCTTCGTGGGCTCGCCAGGTGCGTCCGTGCTGCCATTGGAGCCCGCGGGGCGACACGAGACGAGTGCGGCAGCGAGGAGCGTGGAGAGGACCAGCGATGCGGCACGGGTCGGCATGGCCGCAGTCTATCGCAGCGTGGATCTGGCAGGCGGTTGTGCGATCATGGCCCTATGAAGGCTCGCTCGCTGGCGATCTGCGCGACATGGGTGCTCGGCTGCGGGCCCGTGGTGGACCTGAACGAGGGTGAGAGCTCGGGCGGCTCGCAGGGCACGTCGAGCACCACCAGCGCCACCATCACCATCACCACCACCACGATGTCCGGTACGAGCGCGAGCGCCAGCGGTAGCACCGGGTCGACGATCGGCTCGGCCGACGACACCCTCGATGGCGTGGACACGCGCGACTCGGTGGGCTTCATCGATTGTGGTGCCGCGCCGCCGGGCAGCTCGCACCACTGCCTAGGCGTGCCCGACGAGTGCGACCTGGGGTACCAGATCTGCGTCTCGGGCGAGAAGTGCAGCCCGTGGGCGAACGACGGCGGCAACCAGTGGAATGACGCCCACTGCGTGCCGCTGGACGACACGCCGTCGGTGGCGGGCGAGTCGTGTATGATCGAGGGCAGCCCGTGGTCGGGGATCGACGACTGTGACGAGGGCCTGTTCTGCGTCCCGCAGGACGATCTCTCGCTCTGGGGCATCTGCTGGGAGCTGTGCGAGTGGATACCCGACGGTGTCGAGTGCGACACGGGCACGTGCGTGTTGGAGCCCGCGACGTTCGATCTGCCCGTGTGCGAGCCCGCGTGCGATCCGGTGCTGCAGGACTGCGTGCACGGGCGCTGCGATGCGGGGCGCGAGCCGTTCGGATGCAAGCCCACCGTGGGGCCCGGCGCGGAGCTCGGGGAGGCCTGTGAGGTGGTGGGCGATTGCGTTGCCGGGGCGACCTGCCTCGGTGCCGACAGTGTGCCGGGCTGCACGAGCTCGGCGTGCTGCGCAGCGTATTGCGATCGACTCGCGCCCGATCCCGATCTCACGTGTGGTGAAGGGCTCGTGTGCACGAATTGGTTCGAGCCGGGGATGGGGCCTGCGGGCTACGAGCACGTGGGCGTGTGTGTGGCGGCTTGAGCGGGGTGGAGGGCTCGCGACGGGTACGAACCCTCGTGCAGCCGCGATCACACGTGTTCCCACGCGAGGCGATTCCCATCAGGGTTCGAGCCTTTCGCCCTCTGGTCGATGTCTCGGCCGACCGTCAGTCTTGGAGCCATGGTTCTGATCAATGCCCTGGGTGTGATGAGCCTGCTGGCCTCGACCGCAAACCCTGCTTCGGATGTCGCGAGTGACTCGGCGACGACGACGGCGGATGCATCCGAGGCCGAGCCCAAGTGGAAGGGCGGTCCCTACTTCACCTTTGGCTTTGCGCCCATGGCCACCATGGACATCAACGCCAAATTCCACCCCGGTCTCCGCTACGACATCGAATCGGGCCTCGCGTGGAAGCGTGGCCGCGTTCGCGGATACTTCGGCCCGGACTTCCACCTCATGCAGTACTACGGGCGCAAGAAGGTGGGCTTCGGCGTCGATGCGATGGCGACCTTCACCCTGCGCCACATCTACGCGCGCGTGGGCGCGGGCACGGCCTTTCGGGTGCCCGCGAGCCCGAACGTGAACGACACGCGACCCATGATCGGCGGGCTGCTCGGTGCGGGCTTCGTGGGTCGCCTCGAGTCCGTCGAGGGGCGACTCGGCGTCGACTACGACGCCCGCGTCGACACCACGGGGCGTGTGGCGCAGACGCTGCTCTTCACGCTGCGGCTGACGGTCGGGCCATGAGCCGGAAAGGGCGACCGCTGCTCGCAGTTCGCGCCGGCATCGATTCGCACCGCAGCCGATTCCGTCGGGATCGGTCCCATCGTTGGGCCGTGGCCTACGGCCTTCGCCCCGCGCCCCACGCACGGCGCGTGTGGTACGGTCCGCCCGTGCGGGTTCCCGAGGGCCTTCATTCGCTCGTCGACGCGGGCATCATCGAGGAGGTGCTGCGCCCGCTCTTGAGCGGCAAGGAGGCCGAGGTGTTCCTGGTGATGGCCGGCGGGCACGAGCGCGTCGCCAAGGTCTACAAGCAGGCGCACCTTCGCAGCTTCAAGAACCGTGCGGACTACACCGAGGGTCGCGCGGGTCGCAACAGCCGGGATCGCCGTGCCATCGCCAACCGCAGCCAATACGGACGGGCGCGCGACGAAGAGGCGTGGCGCTCGGCCGAGGTCGAGGCGATCCACAAGCTGTGGGCGGCCGGCGTGCGCGTGCCCGAGCCCTACAACTACATGGATGGCGTGCTGGTCATGGAGCTCGTCCAGGGCGCCTCGGGAGCCCCAGCGCCGCGGCTGGGCGAGCTCGTGCTCCCCCCGGCGCGCGCGCAAGAGGTCTTCGATCTGCTGCTCGGCGAGGTCGTCAAGATGTTGTGCGCCGGAGTGGTCCACGCCGACCTGTCCGACTTCAACATCCTCATGAGCACCACGGGCCCAGTCATCATCGACTTCCCGCAGGCCGTCGATCCGGCGAGCAATAGCGCCGCCAAGCGGCTGCTCGCGCGCGATGTGGACAACCTCCAGCGCTTCCTCGCGCGCTTCGTGCCCGGTCGACGGAGGCCGTATGCCGAGGAGCTGTGGGGGTTGTACGAGAGCGGGCTGCTGACGGCGGATACGCGACTGCGGGGGGAGGTGGAGGCATCGTCGCGAAAGCAGGTCGAGGCGCCGCGCAAGCGGGATGAGACGGCGGAGTTGCTGGCGCGGATCGATGCACCACGGAAACCTCGGCCACCGGTCGGGGCTCGCGGGCGGTGGGTGGAGGTGAAGGTCGAGCAGCGGGCGAGCCGAGGGGGGCGGTCGCAGCAAGGTGCTGCGCCGAAGGGTGGGGCGCCGAAGGGTGCTGCGCCGAAGGGCGGGGCGCCGAAGGGCGGGGCGCCCAAGCCTGTTGCGTCCAAGCCCGCTGCGCCAAAGACCGCCGTCGCCCCGGCTCGAGCCAAGGCCGCCGACCCCAAGCCCGCCGTCGCCCCCGCGCGGGCCAAGGAGAGCCGAGGAGCGGGACCAAGCCCCGTGCCCACGGCATCTGCAGCGCCCACGGGATCCGCAGCGCCCAAGTCCGACGCCCCGCCTCGCAAGCGTCGCCGTCGAAGACGGCGGGCTCACGAGGGGCCCACGACGTCAGCGTGAGACGAATGGGCGCGAGGAGTCGTGATCGGCTGGGCTCGGTCATCTGCGCCGCCCTCCACGGCGATGAGCACGAGCCAGGGGTCTGGCCCTCGTCCCCAGTCGCGGGGCCGGTTGCGGTCGAAGCCGCCGTGTGCAGAACGTGACCAAGCACCGGAAGCACCATGGCCGTCCTGCTCAATCACACCATCGTCCATGCGCTCGATGCCGACGCCTCGGCGCGGTTCCTCGCCGAGCTGCTCGGCCTGCCTCCACCGCGCCCATTCGGACCGTTCATCGTCGTCGAGCTCGCCAACGGTGTCTCGCTCGACTTCATGAGCGCCGCCGCGGACGAGCTCATCGTGGAGCACTACGCCTTCCTCGTCGATGAGGCCGAATTCGACGCGATCTTCGCCCGCATCCGCGAGCAAGGCCTGCCTTACTGGGCCGACCCGGGCAAGCGGCAAGCGAACCGGATCAATACCCATGATGGCGGGCGTGGGGTCTACTGGAACGATCCGAACGGGCACATGCTCGAGATCATCACGCGACCGTATGGTTCGGGAGGTTGAGGCCGTTCCGGCAGGGCCCGTCGGCTCCCCATAGGGCAAGCTCGATCTCGACTTGCAGCTGCCAGTGAGTCGCCCAGGGCGGGCGAACGACGCGACGTGCGAGCCCGAGGACATGATTGTGTTGCTCTCGTGAATCGATTGCACCCGGCTCTCGTAAGTCGGGGCCTGGGTCGCGATGTGTGGCGCCCAGTCAGAACGAGGGGAAGACGATCATGAGGAGATGGCTCTATCTGGCTCTATTTGCTAGCGCTGCGGCGCTCGGGTCTTGCGACGTCGTCGACGACAAGGATCTCGACGTAGACGAGCTCGAGTTTCGTAGCGCGCTCGATGACACGATCAATGCGGCCGTAAACAACGAGAAGCTCGAGAGCTGGGTGCTCGCCCACATGGATCCCGACAAGGATGGGATGGGGGGATTGGCGCTCAGCGATTCGTGCGAAGGTGCCGATCTGTGCGGCCCGAAGCCACCGGACACGAATCCGCTCGTGTGCCTCAAGTGCGAGGTCTTCTGCGAGGGCTCGCGCGACGCCGACGGTGTCTTCCATGGGCAGGGCGAGTGTCGCGATCTCGATCGCACGTTTCCCGAGACGCTGCGGTTCAAGCACGGCGGCAAGGACTACGATATCTCGGTGACCGTTCGCTTTCGCCTCGACTACGCTGCGGATGCGACGGTCACCATAAATCCCGGCGCGACGGGTACCGACCCAGCGCTGTTTGCGGCAGAGAAGCTGACCTGGCACGTCGAAGTCACGTTCGCGAACGCGGCGCGCGAGGTCGGGGGCGCGAACACGATCCCGGTCGATACGCCGAAGCTGACCACCACCTACGAGGTGTGCTTCTTCTTCTCCGGATCAGAGTGCATCGACGGCGAGCTCATCGGGGTCGTCGGCGGAGAGGGAAGCGACACGGGGCCGAGCGAGACATCGGGGCCGAGCGAGACATCGGGGCCGGAGTCGGGCGAGACGTCGGGCTCGGAGCCGAGCACGAGCACGAGCACGAGCACGAGCACGAGCACGAGCACGGGGTCTAGCTCGAGCTCCGGATCCAGCACCAGCACGAGCTCGGGGTCGACCTCGGGTTGATCGATCTGCGTGTCGCTCACGCGACGCAGAGCACGGGGCAGGCCGGCGAAGCCCGTCACGCGCCGGCGCTGGCGGCAGCAGGTCGCTCGCGCCGAGCGTCTAGGTGATCGCAGCACCCGTCTCGATGGAGGCGAACGACCTGGCTCGAGCACGGCCTCCACGCGCTCTGGCCAGGTCGTCACCGCCCAGCGGTGCGTCTTCGAAGACGTCGACGAGCGCCTCGCCGAGCTCGTTGCCGTGCAGCGCCCGCCCCAGACCGACAGCTCCTCGTTGGTGGGCAAGCCGCTCTTCGATGCCAGCTTCCGGCGCAAGGGGCTCGCCAGCCTCGCCGGCCTCTTCGGCATGACGATTCGCGTGCCAGATCCCCTGTTCCACGAGCTCGGTGTCATCATCACCCGTGACACGGCCCGCACCCGTCGCTTCATCGAGGACGACGGAGCCCAGAGCGCGGTGATGGACCTGCTCGGGGAGGATGTCGCCATCAAAGTCCAACGTAGCGGACGGATCGTGGTGTCCGGCAAACGCAAGTCCGATCCCTTCGACCAGACGGCGATCGAACGTGAGCTCGCCGTACTGCTGGTGCATCTGGATCGCTGGACCGAGGGCTGAATGGAGGTTCGAGGCGCTGCGGCGGTGTTACCCTCATTGGGATGAACGGCTCCGCCTCACGGCGACACTTCCTACAGCGCACGGGTGCCAGCGCCGCTGTGCTCGCTCTGGGGGAGCTCGTTGCGGGGTGTCCCGCCACTGTGGAAGAGACCGGGGTGGGGACGAGGGCGCTGACTGGCCAGGGCGACATGCTCGATCTCGTGATCCGAGGTGGCCAGGTCGTCACCGCCGAGCGGCGCGTCTTCGAGGACGTCGGGATCAAGGACGGTGCGATTGCCCAGCTCGGCGGCACCATGCGGGGCGCACGCGAGATCGATGCCCGTGGTCTGCTGCTGCTTCCCGGCGGGATCGATCCACACGTTCACCTCTCGAGGGGCTGGGCGGATGACTTCGAGAGCGGCTCCGAAGCAGCGCTCGCGGGCGGCATTACGACGATCAGCAACATGCTTCCTCCGAGTGAGGGGCAGAGCCTACAGCAAGCGATCGAGCAGGAGATCCGCATCATCGAGGCGCAGGCCATCGCCGATGTCTTCCTGCACTCGCTGATCCCCGATCCGCCCGCCGAGCACGTCGAGTCGATTGCGCAGCTCGTCGAGGCGGGAACGAGCAGCATCAAGATCTTCATGACCGTCCCGGGCTTCGATCGCCATGTTCCCGAGTACGTCGAGCTCCTGCGTGTCGCCGGCGAGTCCGGAGCTCTGACGATGATCCACTGCGAGGACCAGTCCATCATCGACCGCCACACCGAAGAGCTCGTCCGAAGCGGCCAGCGCTCGCTCTCCCACTATGCGGAGAGCCGGCCCGTGAGCTCCGAGGTGACGGCCGTCGAGCGGGCGATTGCACTCTGCGAGAGCACCGGTGCTCCGATCTACATCGTGCACCTCTCGAGCGAGCGAGCGCTCGCGGCCTGCCAGCAGGCACGAGCGCGGGGGCTGCCGGTGTATGTCGAGGTTCGTCCGCTGTACCTGCACCTGACGCAGGAGCGCTATCAAGGCCCCGATGGCCCGCTCTACGTCGCGATGCCCCCGCTGCGCGAGCCGAGCGACGTACAGGCGCTCTGGCAGGGTTTGGCAAGCGGGGCGGTCGATACCCTCGGCAGCGATCACTCACCCGTGACGCGCGCAGACAAGCTGGATCCCGGTCACGACGTGACCGCTCCACGGGCCGGCGTCGCCGATCTCCAGACCATGCTGCCGATGCTGTTTTCCGCAGGTGTACACGAGGGGAGGATCACGCTCGAGCGGTTCGTCGCGCTCACCTCGACCCACGCAGCGCAGCTGTTCGGGCTTTATCCGCGCAAGGGGACGATCGCGGTGGGCTCCGATGGCGATATTGCGCTGTGGGATCCGGGTGAGACGAGGCAGGTGCGAGCGGTAGAGATGTATTCGCGTACCGGGTATTCGGTGTATGAAGGGATGGAGGTCACTGGATGGCCCCGCATGACGATCCGGCGGGGGGAGGTCGTGTGCGAGCGGGGGAAGATCCTGGGGCGGGCGGGGAGTGGGCGGTGGATTCGGAGAGGCGCTACTCAGCGACTCCCTGCGGTGTAGGGCGAGAGGGTCGCCCTCGCGATGCTGGACTGGAATCGAGCAGATCCGCGATCTCGTCGAGGCCCTGCGCCTCCAGGCAGGCCACTGCCGTCGTACCGTCGTCGTCGACCGCGGTGACGTCGATGCCGTGAGCGAGCAAGAGCTCGACGAGTGGTCGCGCGAGCTCGGGATCCTCGGGCAACCGATGCAGCGCGGTCGCGCCGCGGGGCTCACGCGAGCACACGCGCGCCGGCTCCTCGCGCACCAACTCCTGCGCAAGCGCAACGTGACCCGCGAGCACGGCGTCGAGCAGATCGCGGCTGCGCTCGGCGAGAATCCGCGCCATCTCGGCGTTGCCGGCCTGGCGCGCCCACCCGGCCGCCGTGCTGCCATAGACCCGCGTGCTCGGGTTGGCACCGTGCGCGAGCAAGAGCTCGACCATCGCCCGATCCTCGCAGGCGTTGTGCAACGGCAGGTGGCCGTGCCGCCCCGGGCGGTTCGCATCCATGCCGAGTGCGAGCATGATCGCGACCGCATGGCGACGGCCGTGCGATGCCGCATCGATCAGCGGATCGCTGCGATCGAGAGACTCCGGGTGTTCCTGCAGCAACGCCGCAGCGCGGTCGCGATCCCCGAGGTTGCACGCCGACACGAACGCATCCACGCCGACGAGCGGCTCCTCGTGCGCGCCGTGCTTTGCGAGCAGCTCGGCGAGGTCGACGCGACCGACGATCATCGAGGCCTGCCAGCAGCTCTTCCCGTCGTAGATGCTACGTGCGTTCGGATCGGCGCCGTGCTCGAGCAGGCATGTCAGGCGCCGCACGTGCCCGTTCGCGGCGGCTTGCGCCACGAGATAGCCGAGGATCGGGTCGGCCTTCGCGATGTCCTCGGATCGCGCGTGCCAGTTGCAGCGATCGTCGGGGCCGAGCCCGTGCGCGAAGAGGAGCTCGAGCCACTTCGGATCGTCGCCGACGAGGTGGGTATCGTAGAGACCCTGACTGTCGTTGGGATTCGCCCCGCGCGCGAGCAAGAGCCGCGCGAGCTCGTCGGCGCGCGGATGCTCCGGCGCGCCCATTTCGCCTTGGCCCATCACGCCGGTGAGCGCGAAGAACCGTAGGTCGCCCTCGGGGTGAATGAAGCTCGTGCTAGCGTCGGCGCCGGAGTCGAGCAGACGCTGCGCGATCGCGACGCTGTGCTCGGCAAAGCGCTCGTTCGGCATGCGGCCATAGCAGACGAAGAGCAGCGGCTCCCACTGTTGCGGTCCGCCGCGCTTCGTCGAGAGCGACGGATCGCGACGGAGCAGCATCTCGACGTGCTCGAGCTCGCCGCAGACGACCGCGGTGTGGATGTTCGCGGTCGCGAGCTCCGGATGCAGGACGCGGATCCGCTCGGCACGGTGCCACTTCGGCGGGAAGTCGAGTGGACCGCCCGAGAAGATGCACGCGTTCTGCAAGAGCTCGCCGACAAGGGTCGACATGGACATGACGGCTCAGGCTGCGCGTAGCGGTGCGAGCTCGTCGGGCTCGGTGGCATCGAAGCCGAGCCGTGCGAGTAGCTCGTCGATCCGTGCCACGGTCGTGTGCTCCGGAGCGGTGATCTCAACGCCGATGGGAATGCCTTCGGCGTTGTATTCGACCATGAGCCCATGCCCCATGGGGACGGTACGCTCGCTCTTCTCGCCGGCCTTGCGCGGCAGATAGAGGTACGCCGCGAGCATCCGACCGCGACGGAAGGTGACCTCGAGATACCTATGTCTCATCTGCAGACTCCTCGAGCGGGTACGCCGTGACGACGACCAAGAGCTGCCCACGCCCACCACTCCGGCCAGTGCTTCGTCGGCACGCATGTCCCTGGGGTGAGGGTACCACGGGGCCGAAAATGACGGCGTTGCGGATCCACCGCTTGGATGATAGCGGCAGGAGCGGCTGCGTTGTCCACTCGCGGCATCACGAGCGTAGCGTTGCCGAGCTCGTGGGCCAAGAGCCTCTGCGCCGCGGCGTGCTCGTGGGGGCGTCGACGACGGGGCTCGGGGCGAAGGCTGAGACCACGCGGTGGTGGCACCGCGGATGTTCGAGGTTCCATGGCGAGTGGAGCTACGAGCTGAGGCCTCGGGGCGAAGAGTGTGCCGCGTGATCAGCTTACTTCGATCGGAGGCTTTACGATCACAGCCGACGAGCTCGCCGCCCTGGCGCTTTAGCGTCCCGAGCCACTCGGGCATCCGGGAAGCAACGCGGATGCTGATCCGCCGTGGTCTTGTGGGCTACACGGACTGGGAACGCGCGCCGGAGGGACGCCCGATCCCGACGAGATGGACGGCGAGGCGCTGTGGAGCGTGCCGTCGCCGGGAACACCGAAGAGGAAAGAGGTAGATGGACGAACGATAGAGGGCAAAGCAGACGAGGCAGGATAACCGGGACGCCGTGCGGAGGGCGGAGGTTACATGTGGCGGAGTCACCCTGGATGCCTCACGCTAGAGGACTGAGGTGCCTAGCTGCGTATTCCGGCCGATCTGGGCAGCCAATCCGGCGGCATCCGGGCACCCAGTCCGGCGCACTTGGGCGCGATCGGAGCGGAGCGACGAGGTCGGGCTGGCGTCAGGTGGTGGGGTTGGTGTTCATGCCCTTCTGTTCTCGAAGTGACGGACCCTTGAGCGCGACGACGTGAGCGTTGTGGACGACTCGGTCGCAGATCGCATCCGCGATCGTAGGGTCACTGAGCAGAGAATGCCAATTCTTGGTAGGGACCTGCGTGGCGATCACGGTGGAGCTGTGGTCGTAGCGGTCCTCGAGGATCTCGAGCAGGTCGCGACGCTCGATGTCGGCGAGGGGTGCAATGAGGAAGTCGTCGAGCACGAGCACGTCGAGCTTCGCGAGGCGTGCGAGCAGCTGCGAGTACGAGCCGTCAGCACGCGCGACCATGAGGTCGTGGAGCAGTCGAGGTACGCGGATACACAGCGCTCGGGACCCACGTCGACATGCGGCCTGGGCCAGCGCCGCGGAGAAGTACGTCTTGCCGCAGCCGGTCTTGCCGACGACGATCACGTTGTGGTGATGGCGAAGCCACTGGC